>Ga0256867_10000002_pt1 | contig 102659 bp, 99 predicted proteins | sample RVTome_15_FD_185939 | JGI IMG/M metagenome (GOLD analysis project Ga0256867, IMG submission 185939) | Soil microbial communities from uranium-contaminated site in the Upper Colorado River Basin, Wyoming, United States - RVT150D86 (HiSeq) ... | reverse complement strand
CTTTCGCCGGGCGCGATCCCGGCGCCGGCCTCGGGTGGAGCTACCACCGCGCGGCCGCCGCGGAGGGCGGCGCGGAACTTGCCGCGAAGAAGCAGTCGAACGGTGACTGGCTCATCACGGGCGGCCTTCCGTTCGTGGCGAACGCGCCGATTGCGAAGGTCTTCGTGGTTCAGGCGCGGAGCGATCCGAGGAAGACCGGCGCGAGCGGGATGAGCACGTTGCTCGTGCCGCGGGATGCAGCCGGGCTCGCAGTGGGCGATCCGCCCAAGGCAACCGGCGCGGCGATCCGCTGGCACCGGGGCACCGGCGCGTCCGTGACGTTCAAGGACTGCCGGGTCCCCGCCGATCACCTCGTGGGCAAGGAGGGACAGAGCCCGCTCGCCGACGGAACGCTGCTCGCTTGCGGTGTGCCGCAGATGGCTGCCATCAATCTCGGCCTCGGCCGCGCCGCTTACGAGGCGGCGGTCGACTACGCGAAGATCCGCCGGCAGGGCGGGCGCAACATCATCGAGCACCAGGCGATCGGCGGGAAGCTCGCCGACTGCGCGATTCGCCTCGAGCTTGCGCGCAACATGATCTGGAAGGCCGCGTGGGCGTTCGATCATCCCGACGCGGTCGCTGACCGCAGCATTTCCGGGCTGCCGCTGCACGCCATCGCGCGCGTCTACACCGCGGAGGCCGTCAATGAAGTGACGCTCCTTGCGGCGGAGTGCTTCGGCGCCATGGGCGTCATGCGCGACATGCCGTTGCAGAAGTACGTGCACGACGGCTTCGTCTTCGCGCACGCGGAGGAAACCGACGACGCCGCCAAGCTCGGCATCGCGGAGGCGGTCGCGGGCTACGAGCGGCCCCTGGCAGCTTAAGGATGAAGGCGGAAGGATGAGGGATGAAAGGCTGACTCGTCGCTTGTCACTCGTTATTTATCACGACAGGAACCGAAGATGGATTTTTCGCTGAACGAAGAGCAACGTCACTGGCAGATGGAGTCGCGCAAGTTCTCCGACGAGGAGCTCCGCCCGCTCTCGCTCAAGCGCGACCAGATCGAGGGCGGCTTCGAGCCGTGGGACTGGGAGATCATCGAGAAAGGCTCGAAGCTCGGATTCCGCACCCTGGCGGTGCCCAAGGAATGGGGCGGTCCCGGCGCGGATTTCGTCTCGCAGGCGCTGGTGATGGCGGAGCTCGCGCGCGGCGACAGCGCCATGTCCAAGGCCTTCAGCCAGAACTGGAAATGGAGCCACCTGATTGCCGCCGCCTGCACGGAGGACCAGAAGGAGCGCTTCCTCAAACCCTTCCTCGCCGACCACCGCTATGTGATGGGGCGGGGCATCACGGAACCCAACGCCGGCTCGGACAATCGCCTCCCGCCCGAGGACGACCCCAAGGCCGGGTTCCGGCTGCGCGCGGAGCGCAAGGGTGACGAGTGGATACTCAACGGCGAGAAGTGCTTCATTGCAAACGGCAGCGTCGGCTCGCTCTTCTTCGTCGACGCGCGCACCAATCCCGAGGCCAACATCAAGCAGGGCGGGACCCTCTTCATGGTGCCCAAGAGCACCCCCGGGTTTCGCATCGGCAAGGTCTTCAACAAGCGCGGCTGGCGCTTCTACCAGAACGCGGAGCTCATTTTCGAGGACGCGCGCGTGCCCCACGCGAACGTCGTGGGCAACGTGGGTGGCGCCGCTGCGACCAGCAAGGGCGACAACACCGGGGGCGATCTCTTCGGCGATCTGGAGCTCGCCGCCAACGCGCTCGGCGTCTGCGACGACGCCGTCGGCATGGCGATGGAGTTCAGTCGCTCGCACAAGCGCGCAGGCAAGTACCTCTTCGAGCACCAGATGATCCAGCTGAAGTTGACGGAGATGCACGCGTTGACCGAGGCGCTGCGCTCGTTCGTGATGCGCGTCGCGTGGCTCCACGACCGCAAGGAGACCAGCGCGAACGCGGGGCTGGTGATGAACTATTCCTGTGATGTGATCCAGCGCGTCACCAGGCTCAACATGATGGTCCACGGAGCGGAAGGCTGCCTCATGAACGCGCGCGTGGACAAGCTCGTGCGCGACGCAATGGTATGGACGCACCTTGCCGCCGACACGGTGCAGCGCATGAAGAGTTTCAGGAAGCTCTCGGGCAAGAAGGCGAGCGCGGGGGTGAGCGGCGACTGACCGGAGGAGGATTCGACATGAAGCTCAAGTCAACCGTGACGGTGATCAACGAGGCGGACTTCCCGGGGCAGCGCGGCGTCACGGAAGGCCAGACCTACAAGCGCCTCGTCGGATGGCCGGAAGTCTTCATGACCGACCGCGTGCGCATCGGCCGCGCGAGCTATCTCCCCGGCACCTACGAGCAGCTGCACTGGCACCCGATCGAGGCCTGCTATTACGTGATCTCGGGGCATGCCACCGTGCGGGACGTGGAAGGCAGGGAATACGAGGTCGGGCCGGGATCGATCATCTACGCGCCCCCGGGCATCGCCGGCGCGCACGAGTGGGAGGTCAAGGAAGGCCTCGAGCTGATCGACATCCGCGCCACCAACGAGACCAACCGCAAGATGCAGTTCACGGTCGACAAGAAGACGATGCGCTCCTATATCGACCTCGAGGAGCTCGAGAAGCGCGAGGGGATCAGCTTCAAGTCCCACTACTGATCGAAAGGCGTGACCGGTGACCGGTGACCAGTGACCGGACACCGGCTTCGCCGGGTTTCGCACGCTGCCCCTCACCCATTATCTGTCGCTCATCACGCGTGCGCCCGGAGCTCCTCGTCGTCACCCCGATCTATCCCCCGACGCTCGCCGCGCTCGAGCGCGAGTACACCCTGCACAAGCTCTGGCTGGCCCCGGATCCGGACGCCCTGGTGGCCGAGGTGGCGGAACGGGTGCGCGGCGTGGTGACCGTGGGATCGATCGGGCTTGCGCCCGGGCGCATCGAGTCCCTTCCCAGGCTCGAGATCATCGGCTGCTTCGGCACGCCGCACGGGACGGTGGACCTTGCCGCCGCGACGGCGCGCGGAATCGTCGTGACGAATACGCCGGACTCGATCACGGAGGCGGTCGCCGACATCGCGATCGGCCTGGTCGTAAGCGTCATGCGCAAGATCTCCGAGACCGACCGTTTTGTGCGCGCCGGCAAGTGGCTGGCGGGTCTTCCGCCGATGGGAACGGGGCTCGGCGGCAAGGCCTGCGGGATCATCGGGCTCGGCGCGATCGGCGGCGGCGTCGCAAGGCGCGCCGAAGCCTGCGGCATGAAGGTGTGCTATCACGGACCGCGTGAGAAGCCGGCGGTCTCTTATCCGTACTGCGCCGACCTGGAAGAGATGGCCCGGCGGGCCGACTGCCTGGTGGTGTCGTGTCCGCTGACGCCGGCGACCCGCGGGCTCATCAACTCGCGCGTGCTGGACGCGCTGGGCCGCAACGGATTCCTCGTCAATGTCGCGCGCGGCCCGGTGGTCGATGAGCCGGCGCTGATCACGGCACTCGAAACCGGCCGGATCGCAGGCGCGGGGCTCGACGTGTATTGGGACGAGCCGCACGTGCCTCCTGCTCTGCTCGCGATGGAGAACGTCGTGCTCACCCCGCACATCGGCTCATCCACGCTGGAGGTTCGCGAGGCGCGGGGCGAGAAGCTCCTGGCGAACCTGCGAGCGCATTTTGCGGGCAAGCCGGTGCCCAATCCCTTGCCCCCGCGAAACGTGAAACGTAAAACGTGAAACGTGTTCGAGCCGCAAAAACTGCTGCTCGCGGCCTGAAAACTATTCTGACTTCTGCCTTCTGACTTCTGACTTGAGGGCGCCATTCGCCATTACTTGGCGCCGGCGCGCTTGAGGATCTCGACGATGTCGCGGTAGCCGCGCTGCCGCGCGAGCGTGAGCGGCGTCTGCCCATTGCGGTCGGGGAGATTGACGTTCGCGCCGGCCTCCACCAGCGCCTTCAGCGTCGCCAGGTGCCGCGGGCCGCCGTCGCCGAGCACGATCGACTCGATCAGCGCCGTCCACCCCAGGTTGTTGACGTGATCGAGCGGCGCGCCCGCCCGGATGAGCGTGCGCACGACGTCCGCATGGCCGAGGTGGGCGGCGGCAATGAGGGCTGTGCCATCGTAGCGGCTGGTGATGTTCTTCGCGCTGCAGCCGAGCTCAAGCGCCACCTTGAGCGTCGGAACATCGTTCGCGACCGCGGCGATCGTGACGATGTCGTAGCGGTCGTGCTCGAGCGCGTTCGGGTTCGCGCCCGCTTTCGCGAGCGCGCGCATGGCATCGTGATGCCCGCCGTAGGCGGCCACATGCAGAGGCGTGCGGCGGTAGTCGTCGCGCACGCCGACGCTCGCCCCGCGGGCGATAAGAGCCTGAATCTCCGCCGCATCGCCGCGCGCGGCCGCGGCAAGCAACCCCGTGTAGGCGGCCCGCTCGCCTGGGGATGGAGGAACCTGTCCCTGCGCTGCCGCCGCCCAGCACGCGACGCCAAGCCATCCTGCCGCCCGAAGAATCGGGCTCCGTTGGAAAAGCTTCACAGGGCCAGGGTCAACGTCGAACGCCTTCGCCGTCACAGCGCGGCGAGGCCGATGAAAACGAGGCCCGCGGCTCCGACCGCAGCTCCGGCCACCTGCCGCAAGGGCAGGCGCGGGCGGCGGGCTGAAAACCACGACGCAATTGTCCATGCCGCGATCGCAGTGGCGCACTGGATCAGCGTCAGCCCGGCAAAATAGGCGAGGAGCGGCGTCGCCTCGGCCCCCACGATCGACTGGCCGAGCGCGTAGCCGTGAATCGCACCCGAAACTGCGAAAAGGACGGCAATCCAGCCGTGCCCGATGTGCCGCGCGATCAGCATGACGGCGCCGAGCACCACGAGCGAGGCTGCGACCCAGACCTCACCCATTTCCCAGGCAGCGCCTCCGGCGCGGAAGGCCGCCGCGAGGAGGGAAGCGGCCACGAAGACGAGGGGCAGCCAGTACCCTCGCTGCCATCGCGCGGCCAGCACGCCGGCGCCGGCAATAAACAGAAAATGGTCCAGGCCGATGACAGGATGTCCGAGTCCCGACAACAAGCCGTCGAGCGCTGTTGCCGGCAGCGCGTAGTCCATCGCATGATGGGCGTAGCCTGGCGCCACGCCGAGCAGGAACAACACCGCGGCGGAGTTGCTGTAGCGAGCCATCCCCTTCAACATGGAGCTCTCCCTTCTGGTGAATGCGCGGATGCGAGCGATAAAGGCTCGCCGAGGCATTCTAGCGACGGCCCGATCCCAGGGTCAAACCGTGTGCGCGGTGTCCTGATGGCGCGCAACGCGCGCGACCCGATTGGCGACTCGTTCCCTTGTGCTATGCTGATCCGCTGCGGCAATCAATTGAACCGTTTTCGAGCGGCGATTCCCGGCCGGGCCTGAAATGACCGACAAGCCCCTCAACAAAGGACCCCACGACATGGGCGGCAGCGCTGCCGGTCCCATCGACACCACGGATCACGGCATGCGCTTCTGGGAGAAGCAGGCCAACGCGCTGCGCAGCACTCTCACGGGCAAGAAGATCGTGCGCCTCGACGCGCTGCGGCGCGCTGCCGAGGATCTGGGGGATCAGTACTACAAGCTGGAGTATTTCGAGCGTACGACCGCCGCCCTGCGCACCGTGCTGCTGGAGAAAGGCCTTTTTACCGCGGCGGAGCTGACGGCGAAGATGGCTGAAGTGCGGTCACGCTTCGAAGTTCCCCGTGAACCGCATTCATCCGCCGGGGAAGGAACTGATCGATGATGCGGACACGGCCCAAGCGCGCGAAGAAGCCGCTTGACTCGACCTATACCCCGGCGCCGGGGCACCGCTTCAACGTGGGCGACCGCGTCGCGATCAAACGCGCCTTCCCGCCGGGGCACCGGCGCACGCCTTACTACATTCGCGGGAAGGAGGGCGTGATCGAGCGCATCTGCGGCGCGTTTCCGAACCCTGAAGAGCTCGCGTACGGGTTCGACGGAGAGCCCGCGAAAGTGCTCTATCGCGTGCGCTTCGAGCAAAAGCACGTGTGGCCGGATTACAAGGGCCCGGCGCGCGACATCATCGAGATGGAAGTCTTCGAGCACTGGCTCGCGCCTGCGTCGGGGCAGGGAAAGCGGGCCAAAGCGACCCGGAGCGGATGACCGACATGAACGACACCCCGTTCGACTACTACGCGGACAAGAAGCATGACCACACGCACGGCCACCACGCGCCGGTGACGGGGCGCGACGAAGGCCCCCCTTCCGAATATGAAGTCATGAGCCGTGCCATGCAGGAGCTGCTCGAGGCGAAGGGTATCGTCACTGCCGATGAAGTCCGGCGCCGGATGGAGATCTTCGAGCAGGATTACCCATACCGGGGCTCGCGGGTCATCGCGCGCGCGTGGACCGACCCGGCCTTCAAGAGGCGCCTGCTGAGGGATGGAAAGGCGGCATGCGCGGAGATGGGCGTGGATCTCGAGGCGACGCGGCTCATCGCGGTCGAGAATACGCCTGAGGTGCACAACCTCATCGTCTGCACGCTCTGCTCGTGCTATCCGCGCGAGCTGCTCGGCTCCCCTCCGACCTGGTACAAGTGCGACAACTACCGCGCCCGCGTGGTGTTCGAGCCGCGCTCGGTGCTGAAGGAGTTCGGAACGCTGTTGCCGGAGGACGTCACCGTGCGCGTGCACGATTCCAACGCGGACATGCGCTACGTGGTAGTCCCGATGCGCCCGCAAGGCACGGAAGGCTGGAGCGAGGAGCAGCTCGCGGAGATCCTCACGCGCGACACGCTCGTCGGCGTAACGGTTCCCAAAGTCAGAAGTCAGAAGTCAGAAGGCAGAATGGTTTCGACCCCGTGACCGGCGACCCGTGACCGGAGTCCGAGGGCACGCGCCGTGCCTTTATTTCACTATTTGCGATTCACGGGCGCTGCAGTCCGCTTACCGCTCACCGCTTACCGCTGACGCAGTCGTTCAAAAGGTGGCGAAGCAGTAGAGCAGGCCCGCGCCGCCCGTCTTCTTCAACGCCTCCAGGCTGCAGCCGCGCGACGGGTGAGAGGAATTCCATGACCGGGACGCCGCGTCATCGCGCAGCCCGACGCGATCGTGATGCCCGACCATCGCACGACCTGCGTCGCCGCTCGTCCAGTTGCTGCAGGTCATGTCCTCGTCACCGGTGAAAGCGGTGCCGTCCGGCTTCGAGCCCGTCAGGATGTCGTGCATATTGGGACTGTCGCCGCGGCCGTTGACGACGGCACCCTTTTCGGTGAGCGCGGTTTCCTTGTTGAGGTTGTTGTTCCCGTGGAGCTCCGCAACATTGGACGCGATCAGCACGCCCTTGGCGTTGTGCCACGGACCGACGCCGATTCGGTCGCGCGCATGGACCGTCGGCGAGCTGCGGCTGGGGCTTGCACTGAGATAAGCCCGCCAGAAGCGATGGCCCGCTCCGACCGCCTTGGCGAGCGCCTGGCAGTGCTGGTCGGCGCCACTCAATCCGCCGAAATCCGCGCCCTTGCCGTTGCCGGTGCTGGTGACAAAGAAGGTCATGTCAGCATAGCGCTGGTAGGCCGCGCAGCTGCCCAATCCCAGCGAGAGCAGCACAACCGCGGCGACCGCGCCCACTCGCTTCACATTCATGTCAGTCTCCCGGGAAACAGCCAACGTTGCGGCCCCGGCGGGTTGCCATGGCGAGTTCATTATAAACGGCCGGGCCGCCGCTATTCCCGTGCCGTGCCGGCGGCGCTCGATCTGGGATAATGGTGTGCGCAAGTTGAAGGCAGGGAGGCGTTTCATGGGAATAACGGTTTTTCCGGTCGCGCCGGGATTCGCCGCCGAGGTTGGCGACGTCGATCTGTCACGCCCGCTGGCGCAGGACGATGCCGAGGCAATCAAGGCGGCATTCTGGAAGTACGCGGTGCTCGTCTTCCCGGAGCAACGTCTCGAGCCCGAACACCATCTCGCTTTTGCAGAACTGTTCGGCCCGCTCGAGTCCGATCGCGTGCTGGACGTGAAGGTAACGCCACACCGGCTCGATCCGCGTTTCGCCGACATCTCGAACCTGGCGGCGGATGGCGGTATCTGGTCGGCCGACAGCCGGCAGCGCTTCTATAAAGCCGGCAACAAGCTCTGGCATACGGACAGCTCGTTCAAGCGGCGCCCCGGCCTGTGCTCGCTGCTTTATGCGCGGCGCATCCCCCCGATTGGCGGGCACACGGAGTTTGCCGACCAGCGCGCGGCCTACGATGCCTTGCCCGACGAAATGAAAGCCAGGCTCGAGGGGCTCATCGCCGAGCATTCCATCGCCACGTCACGGCGGCGCACCGGATTCACCGAGTTCACCGCCGATGAGGCGCAGCGCCTGCCGCCGGTGCCGCAGGTCCTGGTGCGGACCCTTCCGCAGAACAGGCGCAAAACGCTCTACGTCGCGTCGCACGCCGGCCGTATCTTCGGGATGCCGGACGCGGAGGGCCGCGCACTGATCGAGCAGTTGCTCGCGCACACCACGCAGCGGCAGTTTGTCTACACGCATCGCTGGCGAGCGCACGAGCTCGTCATGTGGGATAACCGCTGCACGCTCCATCGCGGCACCGATTACGACGACTTGCGCTGGGTGCGCGACATGCAGCGCGCGACGGTGAGCGATATCGCGAACACCTGCGAGCAGGAGGGCATTAAGGCGCCTGCGTAGGCGCCAAGGCGGAAGGCCGTCCCTCGCGTTGGAAGAGCGCTACAGAACGAGTTCGAGAAAAACCACGTCCAGCCAGCGGTCGAACTTGCGTCCCACTTCGTGGAAGTGGGCCACGCGATCGAACCCCATGGTCTCGAGCATGGCGATGACGGCAGTCGACTCGCTGCAGCACCCGCCGACGAGGGCGTGATATTGAAGCGCACGCGCGCGCGTCACCAGGTCGGCCATGATGGCGCGGCCGATCCCCCGCCGGTGCCATTCGTGATGTACGTAAACCGAGAACTCGGCCGTGTGCCGGTACGCGGGACGGCCCCGGAAAACCTCGAGCGCTCCCCAGCCCACAACGTTCCGGTCAACGTCGGCCACGGTGACTGGATGAGCCGCTGAGCGTTTCTCGAGCCATGCGAGCCGCTCGTCGAGCGTCAGGGGCCGGGTGTGGAACGTCGCCGTGGAGCTGACGACGTAGTGGTTCTGGATGTCGTTGATGATCGCGGCGTCGCCGGGCTTTGCCAGGCGAACCAAGCATGCACTCATCTTGATCCTGCGGGAATCTGCAGCAACGCGATGAACCGGCGGGCGCGTCGCCGTGAAGGCGATTCGCTCGGGACGATCGCGCCCTCAGCCGGCTCCGGCCTCGGCGACAACCGGTGCGTTCCGCCGCCGCAGGAACCAGTAACCGACGAAGAGGCCAACCGGAATACAGGCGAACGCCGCGACCTGCCGGTCAGGATGAAAGATGACCACCATGGCAATACCGGCCAGCGCAAGGCGCAGGAGCCCGTCGATCGCGTGGTGGTCGGCGAACCGCGCCTGGATGCTGAAGCTGATGGCAATGGTCGCCGCCATGAGCAGCAGCATCGCCCCGATCTGCGCAAGCCCCGGCTCCAGGACGAGTTCCGGACGCGTAAAGACGCCGGCCATCAGCACGAACAGCGAGATGCAGATCGCTATCCCGCGGAACAGCGTTTGAAGGAAGGGCGCGTCCGCGATCTTGGCCGTGACCGCGGCCACCACGGAAGTGGGCGGCGTAAGCTCGCCCCAGACCGCGAGGAAGAAGGCGAAGAAGTGCACGACCCAGGGATCGACGCCGACCGTAATCATCGCCGGCGCGATCACGAGGGCGGTAATGATGTACGTCGGCGCGGGCGGCAGCCCGGTGCCGAGCAGCGCGCCGAAGAAAAATGCAACGATGACCATGGCAAAAAGGTTGACCCCGGCCATGGCGACGAGGATGGCGCCAATCTTCGTCGGCACGCCGGTGATGACGAGTGCTCCGGTCATGATCGACAGCGTTGCCAGCAGCAGGGTCAGGTCTGCGGTCATGCTGGCGAAGGAATCGACAAGACGCCGGAGCGGGCCGATGAGGGACCGTATCACCCCGCCTCGCGCCCTGACTGCCGACCAGGCATGCGCTGCGAAGAGGACGCCCAATGTGGCGACAAAGACGTACAACGCCGCGAACATCGGCGGCAGATGCAGCACCGCCATGAGGGCGATCAACCCGCCGACCACGGCAAGGAACGCGCCGATATTGGTCCAGTCCGTCCACCGCATGAGTGCGGCGGTGATGGAGTCCATGCGCGTGCAGTAGCGCGTCGAGAGCAGGTAGACGGAGGCCGCGATGCCGACGAAGTAAATCAATGCCGGCGCGTAGCCGCGTGCGACGACGTCGAAATAGCTGACCCCGAGAAATTCCGCCATCAGGAAGGCGGAAATGCCCATGATCGGCGGCATCAGCTGACCGCCCAGCGAGGATGCCGTTTCGATGGCGGCCGCGGTGGTGCGCGGCATTCCGGCGCCGATCATGGCCGGAATGGTTGCCGAACCCGTGGTGATCGCGTTGGCCGCGCTGCTGCCACTCACGGAGGCAACGGCCAACGACCCGAGCACTGCCGATTGTGGCAGCGCATGCGGCGAGCGCACGGCAATCTGCGTGGAGCCCTTGAGAATGGAATCGACGCAGCCGAAGGCGCGCAGCGTGGAAAGGACGAGTATGAACGAGCCGATCAGCGTCAGCGCAAGCTGCGGCAGGTTGGAGTAGACGCCGGTCGACATCTCCACGCTCATCGCGGTGACGATGCGCTCCCACGTGAGCCCGGGGTGGTTGAACGCGCCGGGCACCACCCAGCCGTAGACCGCGTAAAGGATCAGGATGACGTTCAGGATAAAGAGCGCCAGATAGCGCTTGCGGGCGTATTCCATGACGAGCAGAGACATCAACGCGCCCATCGCGAGGTCAGTGTTGTTCCAGAAGCCGGCGCGCACCGTGCCGATCGCCTCGTATTCGACGACCATGTAGACCCCAACGGTTATCGAGATGACGATGTAGACCGCCGCGATCACGTAATTGGCGGCGGCGGGAAGGCTCGGGTAGAACTCGTTCTTGCGCAATGCCTCGAGCGTGTAGAGGACAAACGTGACCGGAACCAGCGCGAAGGCGAGCAGGACAGGACCGCCCTCGGTCGTCCAGTAATAGGCGAAGAGATAGACGAAGAAGAAAACCGCCGTCAGGTAATAAAGCCATTCGACCACGCGGCGCGGGCGGCTCAAAGGCGCGGCGTTTTCGCTCATGGCTCGGGTGGCGCTTTTCTCAGCGACAAGAAACGTGCGCGGGGGCTTGCCCGCGCACGCTCATCGATTTACTTCACGAAGGGAAATTTATTTCTTTGCGACCTTGGCGTCCCACTTCGCATCCCAGACGCCCTTCTCGCGCATGTATTTCGCAAGGCCCGGATGGATGGGCACGAGGTCTGCCGCAGCCGTAACGCCGCGGCGCTGGAACCCGGACATGTCCTCGGCGATCTGCGAGAAGCCCTTGTCAGCCTTGGCAAGCGCGGCAACGTTTTTCTCGACCACCTTGAGCATCTGGTAGACGTCGTCTGCGGGCACGTCGAGACCGACGTGAAAGCCATAGTAGAACGGCAGCAGGACCACCTTGTCGGCGTGGACGTCGCGCTTGAACACCTCGGGCTTCAGCTCGAGGACGGCGAAGCCGGCCTTCTTGAGCGTGGCAATTTCCGCGGCGCTCGGATTGACCGGAGCCCAGTCGGTCGCCAATGACGCCTCCGTGATCCAGGGCGGCACCGCGATTTCGCCGGTGGTGTAGAGGCCAAACCCGTCGATACCGCCGCTCTGGAGAATCGATCCGGCGGCGGACAGGTCGACCTGGCGATACGTGTATTTTATCCCGAGCGCCTCGAACGCCCGCTCGATCTGGGCGCGCGTATCCCATGGTGGATTCCCGACAAAGAGTGCCTTGCCGGCCAGATCGTTCCAGCTCTTGTACTTGTCCTTGTTGCGCGCGTGCACCGCCAGGCCCATGTCCGTGGTGTACACCCAGAAGGACTGCAGCACAGGGCGCTTCATGGCTGACTTGAAGCCCTTGAAGCGCCTGATGTCGTTGGCGAGCTCGTAAAATGCGATATCGGAGCCGTAGTTGCCGTCGAACTGGCCGGTGGCAAAGCCCTTGACCGAGATTACCGCGCCGGGCGTGGGCTGCACGGTGATCTGGTACTTGGGCATCTCGCGGTTCAGCAGTTCGGCGAGGACGACGAGCGCCTTGTGTCCGGCCGAGCCGACGGCGGACGTGCCCCACCGGATATCCTTCTGCGACCATCCTGGGACGGCCCAAGCCGCCATCAGGCCCGCGACGAGTAAGACTATCGTGCGTCTGAACATGTGTACCTCCTCCTTTCTGGATTGGAAGCGAGGATTCTGCCGACCCCCGTACTTGGAGATTGTATTACAGGTGCTGCTGCGAGAGACGCGAGACGGGTGGCGGTCAGGCGGAGAGAGCAAGGCGGCGCGAGGGGCGAAACAGCGCAAAAGTCCTTTCGATTCAGCAGGGTTCCGGCCCCACCTTAAGGATCAAGGATAAGGGATGACGGATGAAGAGCGGAGACGTTAAACGCTGCCCAGCGGGTTTCCTTCATCCTTCATCCTTCCGCCTTGCCTTAAATCAGTCCCAGGCGGGAGCGCGGCCCTTGGGATTGGCGATGCGGCCGTCGGGCCGCGCCAGTGCGTGGATCCGATCCATCTCCTCTTCGGTCAGCGCGAAGTCGAAGACGCGCAGGCTCTCGGCCATGTGCTCCGGGTTCGCGGAACGCGGGATCGGCGCGATATTGCCCTGCTGCACCAGCCAGCGCAGCGAGATCTGGGCGATCGTCTTTCCTTTCTTCTGCGCCAGGTCGGCCAGCACCGGATCGCCGAAGAGACGCCCCCGCGCGAGCGGACAGTACGCCATGAATATGAGCCCAGCACGGCGGCAGAAATCCAGCACCTTGGTTTGCCGGAGATACGGATGGTACTCGGCCTGCAGGACGCACAGCGGCTCGGGGCAGAGCCGCATCGCGTCCTCGACCATGGCGATGTTGAAGTTGGCGACGCCGACGTGGCGCGTCTTCCCGTCACGCTTCGCCTTCGCCAGCGCGCCCATCGTCTCGGCAAGCGGCACGTTGTCCACGCTTGGCCAGTGCACGAGCAGGAGATCCACGTAGTCCACCTGCAGCCGCGCAAGGCTCTCCTCCACCGAGCGCGCAAAGGCGTCGGCGCGCAAGTATTCGTGCGAGACCTTGGTGGTGAGGAAGATGTCTTTGCGGGGCACCGCGGAGAGGCGTATCCCCTTGCCGACGCCTTCCTCGGTGCCGTATTTCCAGGCCGTGTCGATGTGGCGATAGCCGAGCTCGAGCGCCTTCGCCACGACGTCGGCGCAATCCCCGAGCTGGGACGTCCCGAAGCCGACGACGGGGATTTGAGCCCCGCGTGCTGAGAGAACGGGAGACTTCATGCTCCGTGTGCCTCGATGTCCGCTTTCCTGACCACCCTGGTCCGCTTACACCGCTATTGTCATGCAGGCCGCACTTGCGACCGGTCCCGGGTCGCCCCGTTACTTGATCACGGTCCAGGGTTTCGCCTTGTTAAGCGCGTATTTCCTGACCGCCTTCTCGTCGAAGGCGAAGCCGAGGCCCGGGGTCTGGTGCAGGACGAGGTCGCCGTTCTTCACTCTCAGCTGATGGTCGATCAACCGCCGGAAATTGAGCACCTGGTCGTCGGGGAAGAACTCGACGTAGCGCGCGTTCGGCGTCGCGCCCACGAGCGGCGCATGCACGTCGTGAAACCAGTGCGGCGAGACGGTCACGCCGTAACCCGACGCCATGGCCGCGATGCGCTTCCATTCGGTGATGCCGCCGCACACGCAGGCGTCCGTCTGCAGGATCTCGGCGCCGCGCTTGTCGAGCAGCTCCTTGTGGTACCAGCGCCCGTAGGCGATCTCGCCGGTCGCCACGACGATCGGCGTCAAGGTCGCGAGCTTGGCATGGCTGTCGATGTCATCCGGACCGAACGGCTCCTCGATCCAGTAGGGATCGTACTTTTCCCAGCGGCGCACGTACTGAAGCGCCGTCGGCACATCGCTCCACGCGTTGTTGACGTCGAGCGTCAGCACGATATCGGGGCCGACGGCCTCACGCGCCGCGCGCACGCGCGCCTCTTCCTCGCGCGGCGAGAAGCGGCCGACCTTCATCTTCACGGCCTTGAAGCCCTTCTTCACATAGGAAGCCATTTCCTGGCCCAGCATCTTTGGCGTCTTGCCGGGAAGGTAATAGCCGCCGCTCGCATAGCATGGCACGGTCTCGGTCACGTTCGCGCCGAGGTAGAGATGGAGCGGCAGCCTCGCGCTGCGCGCGTTGAGATCCCAGAGCGCGATGTCCAGTATGGAAATCCCTCGCATGACACTGCCTGAGCGCCCCTGCAGGAGCGAATCCTGGTACATGTCCTGCCACAGCCCTTCGACCCGCAGCGAGTCCTGGCCCACGAGCTTTTTCGCGAGGAGCTCCTCGACCGCGACGCGCGCGATGTTGCCGCCGGCGCTGCCGACGTAGCAGAAGCCGATTCCCTCGACGCCCTGGGTCGAGCGCACCTTCACGAGGCAGTAGTCGCGCGCCGAGACCGTGCGCGTGGAAAACGAGGTGACGTGATCGAGCGGCACGCGCGCAACGCAGACCGAGACCGACTGGATCCTGGGCATGGCTTCTCTCTGGGTAGGAGTCAGGGAAAGCCGTAAAATACCACCGTTCTCAAAGAGGCGTCGCCACACGGATGCTCGAGACCTATCAGGCGAGGCTTGCCGCGCCATTCGCGGTGCTGGGGATCCGCACCGCTGGTGAGCGCCTGGCAGGTATCGACTACCTGCCGAATGGCGCGGCCACGCTCGCGCCGGTGAATCGCCTCGCCGAGCGAGCCTGCCGCCAGATCGAGCGCTACCTCGACGATGCCGCATTTCGCTTCGACCTTCCCTTCGCATTCCGAGGCACCGAGTTCCAGTGCCGCGTCTGGCAGGCGGTCTACCGGATCCCGAGCGGCAGGACGCGGAGCTATCTCGACATCGCGCGCGAGCTCGCGTCGGCACCGCGCCCGGTCGGGGCCGCGTGCGGCGCAAACCGCATTCCGCTGGTGATCCCGTGCCATCGCGTGGTGGCGAGCCACGGCATCGGCGGGTTCATGCACGCCCGCCGCGGCGCACCGCTCGAGGTCAAGCGGTGGCTCCTTCGGCATGAAGGTGCCGAAACCGTAATGGGTAATGCGGATAACCCATCACCCATCACCCATCGCCCATCACCATGAGCTCGCACGAGGTCATCGACGAGTTCTGCGACGCGTTGTGGCTCGAGGAGGGCCTTGCGCGGACGAGCCTCGAGAGCTACCGTCGCGACCTCGCCGGATTCGGGGGCTGGCTGCGAGAGCGCGAAGGCAAAGCCTTGATCGACGCCGACCAGGCCGACATTCAGATGTACCTGGGCCACCAGTTCAGGAAGAAAGCGCGCGCAACGAGCGTCGCGCGCCTTCTTTCCGTCCTCAAGCGCTTCTACCGCTACCTCCTGCGCCAGGGCCGGATCAAGGGCGATCCGACGCTGAGAATCGACGCGCCCAAGCTGCCGCGATCACTTCCCAAGAGCCTCACCGAGGACGACGTCGAGCAGCTGCTGGCCGCACCGCGGGTCGAACACGCGCTCGGCCTGCGCGACAAGGCAATGCTCGAGACGCTCTACGCGAGCGGGCTGCGCGTGTCCGAGCTCGTCACGCTGAAGCTCACCCAGGTGAGCCTCGACATGGGCGTTGTGCGCGTCGTCGGCAAGGGCTCGAAGGAGCGGCTGGTGCCGCTCGGCGAAGAGGCGATTGAATGGATCCAGCGCTACCTCAAGGAGGCGCGCCCCAGGCTGCTCGCCGGACGCATGAGCGATGAGATCTTCGTCACCGCGCGCGGCGCCGCCATGACCCGGCAGATGTTCTGGCACCTGCTGCGCCGCTACACGCTGCAGGCCGGCCTGCGGAAGGCCATTTCCCCCCACACGCTGCGCCATGCGTTCGCAACGCACCTCCTCAATCACGGGGCGGACCTGCGCGTCGTCCAGTTGCTCCTCGGTCACTCCGACATCTCGACCACGCAGATCTACACGCACGTCGCACGGGAGCGCCTCAAGCAGCTGCACGCCAAGCATCATCCGCGCGGATGATGCTTCTGTCTTGCGGGTCACTGTCGTGACCCGCGCTCAACGGTGACGCCGAGCCGTTTGACGTTCTTCAGCGGCGCGAGCTTGGTGACGCTGACTTTGACCCAGGGCGCGCCGAATTCCCGCACCACCAGCTCCGCGACGTGCTCGGCGACGCGCTCGATCAGCCCGAAGGGGTTCTCGCGCAGGCTGGCCTCGATGCGCGTGGCTACCGCCGCGTAATCGATCGTGTCGGCGAGGCGGTCGCTGCCGGCCGCGCGTCGCGCCGGGACACCGATCTCGAGATCGAACTGAACCGCCTGGGGCACCCGTCGCTCCCAGTCATAGACGCCGATCAGGATCTCGAGGCGCAGCTCGCTGATGAAAATCGTGTCCACTCGAACGCCGTGAATGGGGAATCGTGAATCGACCGCTTCAGGCTGGGCGCCGCAGCGTCATGCAGGTGGGCTAGAATGGGCTGCAATTGTAAGTGAATTCCCATGACCCTGTTGACGCTCACGCTGGCAGCTTACCTGATCGGGTCGGTCTCCTTCGCGGTCATCGTGAGCCGCGTGTTGTCGCTGCCCGATCCGCGCAGCTACGGCTCCGGCAATCCGGGCGCAACAAACGTGCTGCGATCCGGCCGCAGATCCGCTGCCGCGCTGACGCTGCTCGGCGATGTCGCGAAAGGCTGGCTCGCGGTGTTTCTCGCGGGCAGCTTGGCCGACGCGGGGATGATCGAGGCGACCGAGTCGGCGGCCGCCGTCGCGGTGGTGGTCGGGCATATGTATCCCGTGTTTCACCGTTTTCAGGGAGGAAAGGGTGTCGCCACGGTGCTGGGCGTTCTGACCGGGCTTAACCTCTATCTGGCGGCCGGAGCGCTCGCGACGTGGCTCATCATCGCGTTCTTCTTCAGGATCGCGTCGCTTGCCTCCCTGGTGTCGGCGGTGTTTGCGCCATTCTTCTGCTTCCTGCTCTATGGGCTGCATGTGTTTACCGCCGCCGTGGCCCTCATCGCGCCGCTGATCATCTACCGGCACAGGTCCAACATCCGCAATCTGCTGGCCGGAACGGAGTCGCGCCTGGGCAGCCGCTCGTGAGCCCATTGCGGGCTCGTGAGACGTAAAACGTGAAACGCGTATCGCCCGCAGGCGAAGCGCGATTCACGGGACACCCCGGGCAAGTTGCGTCGCGAGATCGTCGAGGGCCCAGCGCGGCCGCACCGTGAACCCCGGTGATGGGTGATGGGCGATGGGTGATGAGTGTTTCAACCGAAGGGCGGCGGCAAAGGCAATCATGGCACCGTTGTCGGTGCAAAGATCCGGCGGGGGATAGAAGAGAGTAGCCCCCCGCGCGCGGGCATCTTTCGCGAGACGCTCGCGCAAGGAGCGGTTCGCACCAACACCTCCGGCCACCACGAGCGCGTTGAGCCCGGTCCCATCGAGTGCGGCAAGGGCCTTCATTGCAAGCACATCGACGATAGCGGCCTCGATTTCCGCGGCCAGATCCGGGTAATCGGCGGCCTCGAGCGTGCCCTCGCGCACAACCGTGAGGACCGCGGTCTTGAGGCCGCTGAAACTGAAGTTGAGGTCACCGCTCGCGCGCATCGGCCGGGGCAGGTGAAACCGGCCCGGCCGCCCCTGGGCCGCGAGGTTCGCGAGCGCCGGTCCGCCGGGATAGCCGAGTCCGAGCAGCTTGGCGGTCTTGTCGAAGGCTTCACCGGCTGCATCGTCGACCGTCTCGCCGAGCAACTCGTAGCGACCTACGCCCGTGACACGCACGAGCTCGGTGTGGCCGCCCGATACAAGCAGCGCAACGAATGGAAACCGGGGTGCGGGCGAGGCGAGCAGCGGCGAGAGCAGATGCGCTTCCATATGGTGCACCGACAGGGCGGGCACGCCGAGCGCATAGGCGAGCCCGTGGCCGATCGCCGCGCCCACCAGCAGGGCGCCGGCGAGCCCGGGTCCCTGCGTGTAGGCGATTGCGCTCAGCTCATCGAGCGAGCATCCGCACCTCGCCAGCAACTCGCGCGCGAGCGGCAGCACCCTGCGGATATGGTCGCGGGAGGCCAGCTCCGGGACCACACCGCCATAGGGGCCGTGCAGACTGGCTTGCGAGTGCAGCACGTGGCCCAGCAGTCCCCGCTGCCCGTGATAGAGCGCGATCCCGGTTTCGTCGCAGGAGGTCTCGATGCCCAGAACCAACACGGTTATTCAGTCTGGCTATGCCGCTTTGACCTTGATATAATACGCGTTTTTCGCTACGAGCCCACTGCACATGCCGACTGTACGGGTAAAAGAGAACGAGCCGTTCGAAGCCGCCTTGCGCCGCTTCAAGCGCACGGTGGAAAAGACCGGCCTCCTGACCGAGCTCCGGGCGCGCGAGTACTACGAGAAGCCGACGACCGAGCGCAAGCGCAAGCTCGCAGCAGCGATCAAGCGCCACCACAAGCGCCTGCGCGCTCAGCTGCTTCCGCCGCGGATGTATTAACACCCGTAAGCGGTGAACGGTAAGCGGTAAGGGGTGAAGGGTGCTTTCCCTTCGCCCTTTTTATTTTCCGAACTCCGCTCACCGCTTCCCGCTTACCGCTCACATGTCGCTGAAAGCGCGAATCAACGACGAACTCAAGGCCGCCATGCGCGGAGGCGACGCGCGGCGCCGTGACGCGATGCGCCTGCTGCTGGCGGCCCTGAAGCAGCGCGAGGTGGATGGACGGAAGGAGCTCTCCGACGCGGAGGTCGTGTCCGTCATCGACAAGATGATCAAGCAGCGGCGCGAGGCCATCGCTCAATTCGAGAAAGGCGGCCGGCAGGATCTCGCTGAAAAGGAACGCTTCGAGATCGGCGTTCTGGAGGTCTACATGCCGCAAATGCTCCCGGAATCCGATATCGAGGCCGCCGTCGCGGAGGCCATCGCGACGGCCGGCGCGAAGGGGCCCTCCGACATGGGCAAGGTCATGGGAGCGCTCAAGTCGAAACTGGCCGGCCGTGCCGACATGTCCAAAGTCTCGTCCCTCGTTAAGGCGAAGTTGGCAGGGTAGTTGCGTGCCGCCGCGCTGTCGGCGCCAATGCGTTGCAGTTCTACTCCGTGCGGAGCGCGGCTATACTCCGCAGATGCGGGGAAGCCGGTTGCTCATCACCCATCGCCCATCACCCATCACGCTTCTCCGCAAATGATTCCGCAATCCTTCATCCAGGAGCTCCTTGCCCGCGTCGAGATCGTCGACGTGATCGACCGGCACGTGAAGTTGAAGCGCGCCGGCGCAAACTACGTCGCCTGCTGCCCGTTTCACACCGAGAAGACGCCTTCGTTCACGGTCAGCCCGACCAAGCAGTTCTATCATTGCTTCGGGTGCGGCGCCCATGGGACGGCGGTCGGTTTCCTGATGGAATACAGTGCCATGGGGTTTGTCGAGGCGGTCAAGGAGCTCGCCCAGGGCGTGGGCATGCAGGTGCCGGAGAGCCGCGGCGAGCCGGACCGCCGCAAGCCTGAAGCCGATCTCTACGATGTGCTGCTCCAGGCGGCGCAATACTATCGCGGCCGCCTGAAAGACTCGCCCCGGGCGATCGGCTATCTCAAGCAGCGCGGGCTGTCCGGAGAGATCGCGAAGCGCTTCGGCATCGGCTACGCGCCCGAGGGCTGGCAGAACCTTGCCGCTGCATTCTCCGATTACAGCGGTCCCCTGCTCGCGACCGCAGGGCTCGTGAAAAGCAACGACGACGGGCGGCGCTACGATGTCTTTCGTGACCGGGTGATGTTTCCGATCGTGGACGTCCGGGGCAACGTCATCGGGTTCGGCGGGCGCGTCCTCGGAGACGGTGAGCCGAAGTATCTGAACTCCCCCGAGACGCCCGTGTTCGCGAAAGGGCGCGAGCTCTACGGGCTCTACCAGGCGCGCCGCGCCATACGCGAGGCCGGCCGCGTCGTGGTGGTCGAGGGCTACATGGACGTCGTCGCCCTCGCCCAGCACGGCATCGAGTACGCGGTTGCCACGCTCGGGACCGCGACGACGCCACTGCACGTGCAGAAGCTCATGCGCCAGAGCGACGAGATCGTGTTCTGCTTCGACGGCGACGAGGCCGGCCGCCGCGCCGCGTGGCGCGCTCTCGAAGGAAGCCTCGCCCAGCTCCAGGATGGCAAGCAGGTGAAATTCCTCTTCCTGCCCGAGGGGGAGGACCCGGATTCCTATGTCCGGCGAAACGGCAGGCCCGAACTGGAGGCATTGTTCGGTGAGGCCGCTCCCCTCTCGAAGTTTCTCCTCGATGGCCTGGAGCGGCGCGTGGACCTCGCCACGGCCGAAGGCCGGGCCGGGCTTCTCCACGAGGCGAAACCGCTTATCAGGCAGATGCAGCCAACGCTTCTCCGCGTGCAGCTTCTGCGCGAGCTGGGGGCGAAGTGCCGGCTTCCACCCGAGGAAGTCGCGCAACTGCTTGAGCTGGCGCCGAAGGGCGGCCCCGCTCGCGCGCCGGAGCCGCGCTATCCGCGGGTCGCCCCGGCGCCCATCGCGCGCGCGCTGTTGCGGCTCCTCATCGCCAATCCGACGCTGGCGGGGGTGCTGACCCCCGAGCAGCAGGCGCTGCTCGATGCCGCGGAGCTCGCGCCCGTGGCGGAGCTGATCGGGCTCGTGCGCGAGAGCGATATCGTCACGCCGGCGATGCTGATCGAGGCGACGCGTGATTCGTCACATTCGACGCTTTTTCAGCAGGTCGCGGGCGAGACGATGGCGGGCGCGGAGGATCTGGAGTCGGCGCAGGCCGAGTGGCTGGGGGCCTTTGTCCAGCTCGAGCTTGTGCGGGTGCAGGGCGAGTACCAGCGCCTCACCGCGACGGGCGCTCGCAGCGAGGCCGAGCGCGTGCGCTTCCTGGAGCTTTCGCGCCGCCTGGCGGAGCTGAAGGGTGCGGCGGCCACCGCCGTGCGCCCGTCGGCATGAATGGCGCCCGCGGGTTGAAGTTGCGTTGCCCCGCCCCCAAATCTAGACTTCGGCCCTCACCATTCTGGCTCGAAAATTGCTTTACGCGACAGCAGGTTGGCGCGGTAACTTTCGCGTCTGATGCTGGTCGAACCAAGGTATAATCCGCAGCTTTTTAGCGCCCTCACCGGACGGGACTCTCGAGATGGCAAGACCCAGGAAAGCAAAGGCAAAATCGGCAGCTCGCAAGAAGGCAGTTGCCAAGGCTAAACGCGCCCATAAGCGCACGGCCGTAAAAGCGAAGCGGCCGAAACCGCGGGCGCGGCCGGCCGTCAAGCGCCGCCTGAAATCCCGCCCGGCGCCCAAGCCCAAACTCGGAGCAGGCGCGAAGTCCAAACGTGCCGCGAAAGTCAAGGCGAAGCCGGCCAAAGTACCCCAGAAAATGGACAAGGCAACGCTGAAGAAGGCGTTGCTCAGGGAGCGCATCGCGCGCGCGCAGGCCAAGCTGGGCGGCAAGCCGCGCTCGACCCGCGGACTGACGGCGAAGGAAAAGGCGCTGGTCAAGGAGTTCGAGCGCCGGGAGCTCTCGCCGGCCGATGCCGAAGCGCGGCGCGCACGTCTCAAGAATCTCGTCATCCTCGGCAAGGAGAGAAGCTACCTCACCTATGCCGAGATCAATGATCACCTGCCCGACGACATGCTCGATGCGGAGCAGATCGAGAACATCATCGGCATGATCAACGACATGGGCATCCAGGTCTATGACGAGGCCCCGGATGCCGAGACGCTGCTCATGGCGGACCCGGCCGCACCCGTCGCCGACGAGGAGGCGGTCGAGGAAGCCGAGGCGGCGCTCTCCACCGTCGATTCGGAGTTCGGGCGCACCACCGATCCGGTGCGGATGTACATGAGGGAAATGGGCTCGGTGGAGCTTCTCACGCGCGAAGGCGAGATCGAGATCGCCAAGCGCATCGAGGACGGCCTGCGCCACATGATCCAGGCCATCTCGGCATGCCCGACCACGATTGCCGACATCCTTGCGCTCGCAGAGCGCATCGAGAAAGACGAGATCCGCGTCGACGAGGTCGTCGACGGGCTCATCGATCCCAACGCGAAGGACGAGCCGATCGAGGAAGTGTCCGAGGACGACGAGGAGATCGAGGAAGAGCTTGAGACCTCCGAGGAGGAGGAGGACGCGGACGGCACGGTGCAAAGCGCCGACATGTTGAAGCTCAAAGTGGACGCGTTGCGGCGCTTCAATACCATCCGCGCGCTATACAACAAGATGATCCGTGCGCTTGCCAGGAACGGTCCCCGCAGCCGTGCCCACATCCAGGCGCGCGATGCGATCTCCAGCGAGTTGATGTCGATCCGGTTCTCGGCGAAGCAGATCGAGTCGCTGTGCGATGCCGTGCGCAGGCTCGTCGAGGAGGTGCGCAGCTACGAGCGGCACATCATGGAGATCTGCGTCGAGCGCGCCAAGATGCCGCGCCCGCACTTCATCAAGGAGTTCCCGGGCAAGGAAGGAAATCTCCGCTGGATCAAGGGCGAGATCGAAGCGGGGCGCCCGTGGAGCGAGACGCTGGAGCGCTTCGAGCCGGCGATCGTGGAGCAGCAGCAGAAGCTTCTCAATCTCCAGGCCCGGGTCGGGATCCCGATCAAGGATCTGAAGGAGATCAACCGCCAGATGTCCACCGGCGAGGCGAAGGCGCGCCGGGCGAAGCGCGAGATGACGGAAGCGAACCTGCGGCTCGTGATCTCGATCGCGAAGAAGTACACGAACCGCGGCCTGCAGTTCCTCGATCTCATCCAGGAAGGCAACATCGGGCTCATGAAGGCCGTGGACAAGTTCGAGTACCGCCGCGGCTACAAGTTCTCGACCTACGCGACATGGTGGATCCGCCAGGCGATCACGCGCTCGATCGCGGACCAGGCGCGCACCATCCGCATCCCGGTGCACATGATCGAGACGATCAACAAGATGAACCGCATCTCGCGCCAGATCCTGCAGGAGACCGGGCAGGAGCCGGAGCCCGCAACGCTTGCCGAGAAGATGGAGATGCCGGAGGACAAGATCCGCAAGATCCTCAAGATCTCGAAAGAGCCGATCTCGATGGAGACACCGATCGGCGACGACGACGACTCGCATCTCGGCGATTTCATCGAGGACCAGTCGACCGTCGCTCCGAACGAAGCCGCGGTCTACGCGAGCCTTCGCGGCGTCACCAAGGACGTGTTGGACACCTTGACGCCGCGCGAAGCGAAGGTGCTGCGCATGCGTTTTGGCATCGAGATGAACACCGACCACACGCTCGAAGAGGTCGGCAAGCAGTTCGACGTCACGCGCGAGCGCATACGGCAGATTGAGGCCAAGGCGCTGAGGAAACTGCGCCACCCCTCGCGCTCGGAGCGACTGAGGAGCTTTCTCGACAACGAAAGCTGATCCAAAGTCAGAAGGCAGAAGGCAGAAGACGTTCAACCCGGTGACCAGCGACCCGTAACCCAGCGGGCCGCTGCGCCGCTTACGCTTCCAGTTCTCCGTCGGGCCGCCTGAGGGCGGCCCGTTGCGTTCTATAATTCCCGGCGGGGTCGTTAGCTCAGCCGGTTAGAGCAGGGGACTCATAATCCCTTGGTCGTTGGTTCGAATCCAACACGACCCACTTTACCTGCCGGGTTTGCTCTCTGGTCCCAGGAGTTGATGCCACAGCTCCCGGGGCGACACGACGACCAAGCCTTCAACCTTCCGAAGGTTTAGCAATTCCTTGTCACCGGTCACGAACACATCTGCTTTGCCGGCGATGGCGCACGCGAGGATGGGGATGTCACCGGCGTCCTGGATCCGGATGAGTGGGATTTCGCGCGGCGGTTTGATGATCGTGCCCTCGGCTCGTACCAGGCCGAGAAAGCCGGCAACAACATGCGGAGGCAGTCGAAGCTTTTCAGCGAGGACTCGTTCCAGTTCGTCGAGAACCGCCTGGCACGTCAGCAGCTCGTGGTCGTGAATGATGATTTCCAGGAGCTCGCTGCAAAGGCCACGGGCAGCGACGGCGGCGGCGAGGACGTTCGTGTCGGGGAAAACCTTCACGAAACGTCGCGAAACACGTCCTCATCCGTGAGATAGCCGGCGGCCGCGGCGTAGGGCATGGCTGCACGGCGCAGCGCGCGGAACCGCTGGATGGACAACTGCCGGCGCAGCGCCTCGCGCGCGACCTCGCTCTTGGTGCGGCCCGTTCGTTTGGCGAGGCGCGCCAGCTCGCGGTCCAGCTTGTCGTCCAGGCGTATCGTCAGGGTACCCATGCGGATTCACCTTTTAGTGCGGTTGTAAGACATTGTAACACGACGTTTGCCCCGTTTGATATCAGATGGGACAGAGCCCCGTTCCGCTGGCAAACGTGACAATCCTGGAGGGTTTCGGCGAGCGTTGGCGAGTGAGGGCGAGCCTCCCGAAGGCAGAAGGCAGAAGGCAGAAGGCAGAGGGCAGAAGGCAGAAGAGAAGGCCGAGGGGAGGAGCGGCGTTTCTCCCCGCAATCATCAGAGGCCCTTCCACGAACACTCAGTGCCGTGTTGCGGGCGCGCCTATCATTGCCGGCGTTTTGGCCCCATAATGCGGGGGTCGAATGCGCTTTGGGTCTGTTTGCTGTCCGCTTCCGGCTGGTGGTTTCAGTCCTCTCCCACGGTAATTTTGATGTCGCGCGCGCCGTGGCGCGCGGCCATGTCACCTTTGGAGGACAACATGTCTGCCACCGGTATCGTCAAGTTTTTCGACGCGATCAAGGGCTTCGGATTTATCCAGCCCGATGACGGCGCGAAGGACGTGTTTGTGCACCTGTCCGCGGTCAAGGAGGCTGGACTCGGCACGCTGAGCGAGAAGCAGAAAGTGTCCTTCGACGTGCAGAAGGGCAACAACGGCAAGTTCTTCGCGGTCAATCTGAAGGCGCTCTGATGCGCCGCGCCGGCTGAAAAGCCGCGGCGGAGCAGCTGCGAGACCCCGCTTCGGCGGGGTTTCACTTGGGGCAGTCGCCGCGGGGAAATCTCAACAGTGTTTTCGAGGATGCGACATGAACATCTTTGTGGGCAATCTCGGTCCCGATGTGACCGAAACGGAAATAGCGGAACTGTTCAAGCCGTTCGGCCAGGTCGGGTCGGTGCAGCTGGTGCGTGAAATGTTTACCGGCAAGTTGAGGGGATTCGGCTTCGTGGAGATGCCCGGCAAGCAGCATTCGCTTGCCGCGATTGCCGGGTTGAACAGCAAGGAGTTCGCCGGGCGCCCCCTGAAGGTAAACGAGGCGCGGCCCCGGCCCGATCGCGGTCGGCGCCGGTAGTGGCCGGTTGCCGTGGTCACGCGGTTGATCCGAGCCGCGAAGTCAGCGCTTGCGCAGGTAGGCCGGCCGCAGCGCAGGTGGTGGGGCGATGCGCTCGTCCTTGTGCCGGAAGTTGATGCGGCCCTTGGTGAGATCGTAGGGTGACATTTCAACGTTGACCCGGTCGCCGGCAAGGATCCGGATGCGGTGCTTGCGCATCTTTCCCGATGCGTACGCCGTCACTTTGCAGCCGTTCTCGAGTGTTACCCGAAACACGGTATTCGGCAGCACCTCATCGATGATGCCCGCGAATTCGACCATCTCTTCCTTGGCCATGTGCGGCCTCCCGCTAGCGGGATCCGGCGCATGGCACCGTCAGCCCGGTTGGTTGCCCGTGCAATCCCGGATCGAGGCACACCAGGGCGGCGCGTGCGGCCGCCTTGCATGCGCGATTACAGTGCCTTCAGGTTGACGGCGGAGGACTTGCCGTTGTCGCCCTTCTGCACTTCGAACGAGACGCGCTGGTTTTCAGCCAGGGTGGACAGTCCGGCGCGTTCCACCGCCGAGATGTGCACGAAAACGTCCTTGGAGCCGTCCTGCGGCGCGATGAAGCCAAAACCTTTGGTGCTGTTGAAAAACTTTACAGTGCCTATCGTAGACATGGTGTTCCCGTGTATTCAAATTAGCTGAGCGCGACATTGCGCGCAGCATCAAGTGACAGATCGGAGAAGGTCAAGAGGCGCACCCAGAAACGGATGCGGAAAGAACTGGCCGACGAGCAATCGACGGGCAGAGTATGGGCGCTGCGTGCCGCAATAGCAAGCAATATCGTCGCGCCCGTCAAGTCGGACGTCGCGCGGAAGTCTTGCAACGGCGAGCGCTGCAGGACTCCAAACGGCGAGCGTGACCAAAGAGGAGGGATGCGACACGCGAATGGTATCGATTGACCATCCCGGTGCTACCCTGTATAAGGGTTTCAGGCGTTTAGTTTCCTCTCCTTGAGTCCGCTGTTTCTGCGGGCCGCTCTTCCAGCCACACTTCTCGGGGCTTGGGATTAAACATACCCGGGCTTGCCTCCGCGCCGTTAGCTGAAGGAGTCTCTTGACCGCCGCCCGAGCAATCTTGCTGCCCGAGGAACTGGAATCCTTGCGGTTACTCGCTGTTGAAATGATCAGGCGACGGGTGCCGACCGGTCACGGCAAGCAGCTGGTTCGTTGCGGCTTCGCAACCGATCAAGCCGGGAGGGTTGCCATCACGATGACGGGCCGCGCGAAACTGGTGATCGAGGTCACCCGCAACTTCTGGATTCCGGCTCTTATCTGAATAGAACCGACGGAGCGCGCGCCGTGCTGGAAACTGTCAGCTTTGCCGAACTGCGCTGGCTGCGCGAGGTTGCAGCCAAGGCGCGGGCGGCGGTTCCCGAAATGATCGAGGCCCGGCTGCTGAAGAGGGGATTGATCGAGCGGAAGGGAAGCGGTGTCGCAGTCACGGCAAGGGGCCGGATCGCACTCGCCAAGCTGGGTTAGGAAGAACGCGTCGTCGTCGCGCATCCACGACGATCTCCCCGCGCTCTCCATCCGATCCCGCGTCGGCCTGCTCCGGAGGAAAACATGAACCTCGCGTCGATGGCCGTCAAACGGATGCTCGTGGAAAAACACGCCGGCCGGGTGCTGGTTGGCCCGAAAAAGCTGCGGCTGGGCTATGCGCGCATTGTCTCCACCAAGGACGGTTCCGGACGGATTGAAAGCTTCGATCCCGTATCCAGAACCTGGTTTCCGGCCCCCGAGAGCATTACCTTCAGCGAAGTATGGAGTGCGCCCGCCGCGTCGATTCTGACGTGACGGCACCGTCTTCGCCTTCCGCCTTTCCACCCTGGTCTCGTTTTTCTGCCTTCTGATTCAGGCGCGACAGGCGCCGTCACCCAGGCCGAAGTCCGATTTTTCAGTCGCTTGTTTTGGTTTCAGCCGTGGGGCAGAATGCTCCTCAGCGAAAAGCGTAAGCCTTCTCCCCTGGTCCCAATCCGGGGACGAAAAACGGGCCACAGCTTCACGCGCGGTTGACGGGTCATTCGGCCTCGTCCGGAGGCGCCATCGGACGGAATGCCGGTGACAATGACAAGATTGGAGGAGACTTACTATGACTATGCGCAAAATCTGTCTGATGGTGGCGGCGCTCGCCGCCGGCCCCCTCGCGTTGCCTGGCACAGGCCTGGCGCAGATGACCACGCTTACGGTCGGGATGCCGACCACGCCGCCCAACGTCGTGCACATGCCGGTGGTCGTTGCCAGCGATCTTGGAATTTTCAAGAAGAACGGCATCGAGGTCAAAACCGTTCCGCTCGACGGTGGCGTGAAGGTGTTCCGCGCGATGCTGGCCGGGAATCTCGATATCGCCCAGTCGCCCGGCACGGTCACCTCGATCGCGATCTCCAAGGGCTCGAAGGTCAAGGCGATCCTCGGGACCCTCTACAAGTTCGAAGCGTCGATGGTGGTGCGCGGGGACATCAAGACGATCGCCGATCTGAAGGGCAAGCGCATCGGCATTCAGCAGCCCGGCGGTTTTGCCGACATCCTGAGCAAGAGCGTGCTGCGCCGCGCCAAGATCAACCCCAAGGAGGTCAACTTCGTCAGCATCGCGACCGAGGACGTGCCGGCGCTGGTAGCCAACCAGGTTGACACTGCCATCCTGCATATCGAGCAGGAGATGCTGGCCAAGGAGAAGGTGCCGAGCCTGCACGCCATTGCGCGCATGTGGGAGCTGCAGCCGAAGCAGATGTACACCTACTACTCGGTGAAGGAAGAGACCATCCAGGCCAAGCCGGCCGCGCTGCAGGCATTCGTCAACTCCGTCATCGAAGCGACGCGGATCATCTATACCGACAAGGGCAGAGTGATGCCGATCATGGTCAAGCACACCGGTTATCCGGAAAAGATCATATCGGACACGTACGATTTCATGGTGAAGAGCTGCATCTGGGATGCCAACACGGGGCTTGCGCCGGAGCGCGTCAACTTCACCGCCGAGCTGATGACCAAGGTCGGCAACATCGAGAAGGGCAAGACGCCGACCTACGAACAGATCGTCGACAAGACGTTCGCGCAAAAGGCAATCAAGGCGCTTGGCGTCTGGAATGGGCCCGTTTGCCAGACAGCGGAGTTCTAGGTCACGGGGCTCACCATCGCCCTCTCTCGCGGGCACAGGGCTCAGTGTTGACGCGGCCCTGCCCGCGAGTTGCGTGACTCGACGGATGCGACTGGGCGCCCGGGAGAAACGTCTATGAGCGTCACCAACGGGGTTCATGCCGGCGGACCCGCGGCGAGACAGCAGGCGGCGCCGGCTGCGAAGCAGCAGACGGCGGCCTGGTGGGAGCGCCCGGCACTGTTCCGCTACGGCTTCCTCGCGCTGATCCTGATCGTCTGGGAGGTCGTCGGGCCGCATATCGACCCCATCTTCTTCACCTATCCGACCAAGATTGCGGTCGCTTTCTACGAGCTCACCGCCTCCGGCGACCTGCCGCATTATCTGATGCAAAGCCTGGAAGTGATGTCCTTGGGCTTGCTCGCCGCGATCGTCGTCGGCATTCCGCTGGCAGTGCTGATGGCGCGCATACGCTGGGTCGACTGGGCACTCGATTTTCCGATCAACGCGCTCTACGCGACCCCGCTGGTCGCGCTCGTGCCGGTGCTGGTGTTGTGGTTTGGCATTTATCTCCAGGCCAAGGTGATCGTGGTGTTCCTGTTCGCCGTGTTTCCGATCCTCATCAGCACCTATCAGGGCGTGCGCGAATGCGACAAGAGCATGCTCGAGGTCGCGCATTCATTCCGCTCCACTGAATGGCGGGTATGGCAGGACGTGCTGCTGCCCTTTGCGCTGCCCTATCTCACCGCCGGCGTAAGGCTCGCCATCGGGCGCGGGCTGGTCGGCATGGTGATCGCCGAGTTCTACACCACGATCACCGGTCTCGGTTTCATGATCACGCGCTACGCGAACAATTTCGAGATGGACAAGACCTTCGTGCCGGTCATCGTGCTGATGGCCCTGGGCGTCTCACTCACCTCGGCGCTGAAAAGGCTGGAGCGTCGCATCGCACCCTGGAGCCACGCCCACCGCTGATGCCGCCGCGCAACGAGCGGCGCTTTTCCGTTCATCCTTCTGCCTTCTGCCTTCTGCCTTCTGACTTCAGGCGCGATCAGCGCCTGGGTACGTGGTGCCCGCTCGAGTGGTCGAAGCGCTCGTGGTGCTGGCGCAGGAGATCCGCGCCGTAGTCGCCGCCGTTCGGCGTGCGAATGATGGTGTGAACGTGATGGTGCGAAGGCTCCAGGTTGTCGAACACGATGCCCGGGTGGTGGTCGAACTCGATCAGCACGACCGCGCTCTGCACGCGATAATAGAAGGGCCCCTCATCGCCCGTCGCTCCCATCCAGGCGAAGTGCGTCTCGTTGAGGTGGGCCTCGACCTCGGACATCTTCACCGCCGCGTGGCCGTCGCGGGCCCAGCCGACGTAGGTGCCGATGAGCGAAACGAGGAGCCTCCGCTGCGCATCCGACAGCGCGTCACCGCGCACTCCTGCGTAGGGAATCGCGGCATTGTCCTTGAACGCGCCGGCGGCCGTCCGGCCGTCCACGGGATGCTTGAGCTCCGGCGGCAGATCATCGGGCAGGATCGACGCGCGCAGCACGGCTTTCCCGGCCTGGTCCGCGTCCAGGGAGCGCACGAGCGCGAGCCCTGCCCGCGCTTCGGGCACGAACACCTCGGTACCGGCCAGCGGACCGCTTGTCACGCGACACGGCTCCGAGCCCATGAAGCTGGGCGTAAACACAAGCTGGTCGCCGAGCACGAAGAAATTGAGGTTCAGGTGATGCCCGTCGATCTGCCAGCCCCACGGCGCGTCAGGCGAGGGTGAGCCAAAGAGCGTCACGAAATAAGGCCACTCGCCGTAATCTCCGGCCTTCCCGGTGACTTCGATGAGCAGCGCGTTGATCCGCATGATGTCCCGTGCCTGGGCAAACCCGCGGGCCGACAGCGTCGTCTCCATCAGCCGCAGGGCCGCTTTGCGCTGGGCCGGAGCGAGATCCTCAAGTATCAGGCCGTGACGGAAGACGTTGGGGTGGATGTTGAACCACAACCGGCGCTCATCGGCCTCGAGGTCGAACATGACTTTCGCCCGCTGCCTGGCGTCCAGCGTCGCAAGAAAGTTCTGCGCGGCCTCGACGATCGGAGCGGTGCTCACTCCTGTCGCGTGGAGCGGGAAAAGCCCGCCGCGCACGCGCCCGTCGGTTGTGATCCCGACCAGGGGCTCGGCGGTCGACGTCGCCGCCGCATCCAGGACGGGCTGCAGAAACGGGGGGAGAGCGGCAGGTCTCGAGCGTGCCGACATGGGAGGCAGGCCGCGCAGGCCGAGCTCGGTCCAATCTTTCATCCCAGACCCTCCTCTTATCGATCCCCGGTCGGGCTCCGCCGCGCACGATGCGACCGTGCTCACGCCCGGTCCCGTCGCGCGCCGGCGGGACAAACTAAAGCAGGCAGGGCGAGTGTAACATCTCAAAATACGAAGCCGGGGGACTGGCTTTAACTCCGTCGTCTTCGCCGTTTACGCGGGCACACCGCGCCACGCGTCATGAGTGAAACGGGAATCGACGCGCCAATTTTCGCGAAGGGGTTATACTGCGCCGACGGGCGACGCAGTTTGGCCGTCGTCCCGGAGATTGGAGGAGGAGACCATGAGAATTTCAAAAGCACTGCTTGGGCTTCTGGTTGGCGCCGGCCTGGCCCTTCCGGCATTTGCGGCGAAGGACACCCTGCCGGCCAAGATGGAGCGTCCGGGGGGCTTCCCGGAGCGCCCGCTCACCATCATCGTTCCCTACGGGCCGGCGGGCGGCTCAGCCCAGGTCTCGCAGGCCATGGCGGATGCAGTGACGCAGCTCACCGGCGTCGCCATCACCCGTGACCACAAGCCGGGCGGCTCGGGCGTCGTGGGTCTCAAGGCGTATATGGCCACGCCGGCGGACGGCTACACGATCCTGCAGCACATCGATGACGCGACCAGCGCGCACGCGCTCGACCCGAAGCAGCCCAATCCCGCGCGCGATCTCATCCCGCTGGTGACCTCGCAGATCACCTTCAGCCAGGTCTACATCCGCAAGAACGAGAACCGCTTCACCGACTGGAAGGGATTCGTCGACTACGTGAAGAAGCAGAACGGCAAGGCGACCATCGCCAACGTCTCGAAGGAAGGCTCCATGGAGCGGCTCAACATGCGCTTCATCACCAGCCACTACAAGATCAAGATCCAGCAGGTGAGCTTCGACAAGCCCGCCCCGCGCTACGGGGCGCTGAAGGGCGGCCAGGTCGATGCCCTCTTCGAGCAGCCGGGCGACGTGCGCCAGTTCCTCGACAGCGGGGATTTCAAGCCGATCCTGACCCTGCTGCACGAGCGTCCGGGTGCCTTCGCCGACGTTCCTTCGCTGAAGGACGAGGGCATGAGCTTCAAGCCGCTCCTGCGCTACCGCGGGTTCTACGTCCACAAGGAAGCGCCGCCCGAGCGGGTGAAGTGGCTGCAGTGGGCGTTCCAGAAGGCGTACTTCTCGCCGGAGTACCAGGCCTTCAACAAGAAGAAGTTCATGGACCTCATCGACAGCTTCCGTGACACGCAGGGCTCACGCGAGCTGATCGAAGGGACCATCGGCGGTTACCGCGCCGCCTACAAGGAAATCGGGCTCATCAAGTAGGGCGTCGGAGACGATAAGACCGGGCGCCCGCGCGCCCGGCGCGCGTTTGGCGTTGCACGGCAGCGCAGAAGCGGCGCCGCGCCCGGGGCCGGTGCTGCGATTGCCCGGAGGTGGACCTTGCGCATCACGAGAGGGGAGTTCTTCGAGGTTGCGTTCTGGCTCGCGTTCGCAGGGGCGGCGTTCGCGCTTTCCTTCAGGTTCGACCAGCCGATCGAGATCTACCGGTTCGGCGCCAACAGCTGGCCGCGCGTCGTGATTCTCCTCATCGTGCTCGCCGCGCTCGGACAGCTCCTGAGCCACGTCAAGGCGCGCCTCGCGCGGCGCGAACAAAGCGGCACCGCGGCGTCCCCGGGCAGCACAGCGATCGAGCCCGGCTACGCCGTGCGGGTCGGCGCGATCCTCGTCACACCTTTCTTCTTCGCCTTCCTGCTGGAAGGCGTCGGCTTCTATGCGCTGGCGCCGTTCTTCGTGGCCGCCTTTCTCTACATCGGCGGCGAGCGCCGCGTCGGCCGGATCGTGGGCATCAGCCTCTTCATCTACGCGCTGATGATCCTCCTCTTCGCGAAGCTGCTGTTCGTCGGTTTGCCGGTCGGAAACTGGCATCCGTTCTACGATTTCAGCAACTGGCTACTCGTGTTGCTGCAGTAAGCGCGTCCGGGCCGGCCTGAAGGCGATCCCATGCTGGAAAACTTCCTTGCGGGTACGATCTCGCTCTTCAGCAGCCCGACGAGCGCGCTCCTCTTCGCCGCCGGGGTGCTGGGGGGCATGATCTTTGGCGCCATTCCCGGCGTGAGCATGCTGACGCTGGCGGCGATCCTCCTGCCCTTCACCGCGAAGCTCTCGGCGACCGACGGCATCATGCTGTTCTCGGTCATCTACTGCGCGGGCGTCTTCGGCGGCGCCATCACCGCGATTCTGTTCAACATCCCCGGCGCGCCCGAGAACGCGCCCACCGCCTTCGACGGCTACCCGATGACGTTGAAGGGCCAGGCGGGAAAGGCAGTGGGTGCCGCGGTCATGTGCTCGGCGTTCGGCGGGCTCGCCTCCGCGCTGCTCATGATGGTGGCGACCAAACCGATAGCCGAATGGGCGATCCGCGTCTTCGGGCCGCCGGAGATATTCGCGCTGGTCTTCTTCGGGTTGACCGTGGCCTCATCGGTGGGGGCGAGGACGCTTTGGAAAGGCTGGCTCTCGGTTCTCCTCGGCCTGATGATCGCGACCATCGGACCGGACCCGGTGGGCGGTATTCCGCGCTATTCCTTTGGCGTCACCTACCTCCTCGCCGGCATTCATTTCATCCCGACGATTCTCGGGTTCTTCGCCGTGGCCGAGGTCTTCAACGTCGCCGAGAAACGCGCGGCGGGCGAGTACAAGGCGCCCAGGGTGAGCCTGGATTTCCCGAGCTTCCGGGAATTCTGGGAGCTCAAGATCGCGTTCGTGCGCTCGCTTCTCATCGGTTTCTTCTGCGGCATCCTGCCCGGGATCGGAGCGGTGCTCGCGGCATTCATGGGCTACAACGAGGCCGTGCGCTGGTCGCGCAACCCCAAGAAGTTCGGCACCGGCGTGCTGGAGGGCGTGATGTCGCCGGAGACGGCCAACAATGCCGCCACCGGCGCGGCGATGATCCCGCTCCTTGCGCTGGGGCTCCCGGGCGGGGCACTCACCGCGATGATGGTGAGCGTCTTCCAGATGCACGACATGGAGCCGGGGCCGCTCGTGTTCGTCAACAGCGGCGAGCTGGTATGGGTCGTCTTCGCGGCGATGTTCTACGCCAACTGCTCGATCTTCTTCCTGGGCTGGCTGCAGACGAAGACCGTGGTGCACATGCTGCGCATACCCTTCCACTACCTCGCGCCCGGCATCCTGATGCTCGCCACGGTCGGCGCGTTTGCGGTGCGCAACCTCGTGATCGACGTGATCGTCATGTTCGTCGCCGGCATCGTGGCATTCCTGATGCGCCGCACCGGCTATTCCGTAGCCGGCATCGTTCTGGGACTCATCCTCGGCGATATCGGCGAGCAGAATTTCGCCCAGGCGATGCAGATGGTGCACTACGACGCCGCTGTGTTTTTCAGCCGGCCGATCGTCGCGATCCTGGTTGCGGGCGGCGTGCTGACCCTTGCCGTCAACATCGTCAAGGCGGTGAGGGGCTCGGCGCCCGTCACCGGACGATGAACCGACTCGGATAGCGTTGCGGCCCCCCGCGCTGCAGGCACGGATTCGAATGGAGGCGCCCCGGTCCACGGGCCGGGTTCATCGGTTTGGCGTGTCAATGGTGGTACCATCGGGGCCGATCCAGAGGTCGAACCGCGATGCCAAGGCTGCTGCCGATCATATTGCTCGCCGGGCTGGTTGGCGCCACCGCGGTGGCTCAGCCGCCGACGGAGGAGCGTTCGGCGGCAGTGCAGCAGGCGCAGATCCGGGCGAGCTCGGCCTATCGAGAGCTTACCGAGGCCCAGTTCCAGGCCAAGCTGGCGGAGCAGGACTACGTAAACACGCAGGATGCGTACCGCGCGGCGATGAAGAAAGCTGAGGACATCAAGCGCGAACTGGACGAGACGAAGAAAGCGCATGACGCCGCGCGCGCAAGAGAAGCGCGCGCGCGCAAGGGCTACGAGGCGGCGCTCGACGCGGTCGACAAGGCGTGGGGCCGCCCGCCCGCCGGCCGGTGAATGATGAATTCGGGCGCATCTGGATCGTGAAAATCACCGCAGTCAGGCATTACACGTTGCACCCGGGCTGGCGCAAGAATCTCATCTTCGTCAAGGTCGAGACCGACGAGGGCATCCACGGATGGGGCGAGGCGTACTCGCAGTACGATCGCGACCCGGCCGTGGTTGCGCAGATCGAGGGGCTTGGCCGCTACGCGATCGGCCGCAGCCCGTTCGACGTCAAGCATTTCACCCAGGTCGCGTTCGATGACTACGCGGCGCGCCGCGGCTCGATGGAGCTCTACTGTGCGGTGAGCGGGATCGAGCAGGCGATGTGGGACATCGTCGGCAAGGCCTGTCGGCAGCCGGTGTACAACCTCCTGGGCGGGCGCTGCCGCGACAAGGTGCGGGTGTACGCGAATGGCTGGAGCTACGGGCTCAAGGAGCCCGCCGATTACGCGCGGGCCGCGGAGAAGGTCGTGGCCCAGGGCTGGACGGCGCTCAAGTTCGACCCGCTGCCCTCGCCCTGGCGCACGTACATACCGAAGGAGCACGAAGAGCGCGCCGTGCGGGTGGTGAAGGCGGTGCGCGAGGCCGTGGGCCCGAATGTCGATATCCTGATCGACCAGCACCGGCGGATCGCGCCGATGCACGCGATCCGGCTCGATCGGCGGCTCGCGGAGTTCGGCCTCTACTGGATGGAGGAATCCTGTGCGGCCGAGTACCCTGACGAGCTGGCGCAGATTCGCCGCGCGATCGGCATACCGGTGGTGATCGGCGAGGCGACCTACACGAAGACCGGGTTCCGGCCGCTGCTCGAGAAGCGCGCTGCAGATATTCTCAATCCGGATGTCTCCTGCGTCGGCGGGATCCTCGAGTTGAAGGAGATCGCCGCCATGGCCGAGCCGTTCCTGGTGGCCGTCTCGCCGCACAACTACAACTCAACCGTGCTCGCGCTGGCTGCCACCGTGCACGCATCGGCGACGATGCCGAATTTCATCATCACGGAGTACTTCCTGCCCCTGGTGGAGTTCGGCGACAAGGTCTGCCGGAATCAGTTGAAGCCCAAAAACGGCTACATCGAGCTGCCCACCGCGCCCGGCCTGGGCGTCGACATCGATGAGGCTGCGCTGGCGAAGCACCCGGGAAAACCCTACGAGCCGCGGGCGCTGCGGCATCCGGGCGACGAGCCGGGCGGGATCTGAACCGCCGCGTGCCCCCTCACCCTTGCCCTCTCCCCCAAAGGGGGAGAGGGGATTTTGAGATGAGCTCTACGCGATCGGAGTTGCGACGAGCTCGCTTTCTTCCCGTTGCAGCCGCGTTCCGAGCCGTGCGCAGCGCTCGGCGAGCTGATCGATCGTGTCGCGTTCCCGGTCGAGGTCGCAAACGTAGGTCTCGTTCGCATCGTTGTGCCGGACGAAGCGAAACGCGATTCTCGCGGGGGTCGTCCCGTCGAAGGTGACCTGCGCCAGCAACCCGACCCAGTTTCCATGCTTGCGGCCACCGTGCCCGGTATGGAAGGAGAAACTCCCCAGCCCGTAGAATACCGGCTTGCCGCGATAGATCTCGACCGGGAGGGCAACGTGCGGGCCGTGCCCGACGACGACGTCGGCGCCCGCGTCGATCGCCGCGTGCGCGATTTCGGCCATGTACTGCAGCACCTCACCGTGCAGGCCCCAATGATGGGAGGCGACGACGATGTCGGTCGCGCGCTTCAGCGCGGCGATCTCCTCCCGGTATTGCGCGAGATAGGCGGGGTCCGCCCAGGTCACGATGACCGGCGGCACGCCGGGGCGGTTCGCGGGTGGAATGTCGGGCCGCGTCTTGTGCAGCGGAAGCTGATAGGCAGTGTGACCGCGCAAGGCCGCCACGCCCGGGGAGTGCTCGCCGGCCTCGTGGTTGGTCGGCCAGTAGACGGACGTTCGCTGCAGAAAGCCGACGCGCGCGCCTTTGTGCTCCACCACGGCGGGGGCACGAGCCTGGGCGCTGTCGGCGCCGGCGCCGGTATGCAGGATCCCCAGGCGGTCGAGCTCCGCCACGGAGGATGCGATCGCCTCCGCGCCGTACGTGACGTTATTCGCCATGCCCACCACGTGGTAGCCCGCCAGCGTGAGCGCGCGCCCGGCAGCCGGCGCCGCGTAGAACCCCTCGTCTGTCGCGGAGCGCCGGGCAGGTGCCGCGTAAAGGCAGCACTCGAGATTGCCGAAGAGCACGTCGGCACCGCGCAGAACGTCGGCCACTCGCGCCAACGGCGCAGCGGGGTCGGTGACGTTCATCAGATTGACATCCCCGGTGAAAACGAGGCTTCGTCGCATGGGATTCCCTCGGAGCGCCATCGCGGCAATCCGCGCCTTGCGCACCTGACGGCAATTATATCGATGAGACGGCGGCGTGCTCTTGACAGCCACCCGGGGGAGCGACAAGCTTTGTGCGCGGAACGGATAACTCGAGCGGCGTGCGAAAGAGCACCCCCAGAACAAGGAGGATTCGATGTTTGCGAACATCCTGATTCCGACCGACGGTTCCGACTCGTCTCAGCACGCGGTCCGCACAGGAGTTCAGCTGGCGAAGGTTCACCAGGCGCGGGTCACCGGCATTCACGTCATTCCCGACTATCACCTGCTGATTGCCTATGAGGGCGCGTTCGACCCGGTCACCGAGGAGCGGATCGAGCAGGAGGCGAAATCGCGCGCCGAGAAGTACCTCGAGTTCGTGCGCAGCGCCGCGGCGGAAGCTGGCGTTGCCTGCGACACCATCTGCGAGACGAGCGATCATCCGTACGACGCGATTATCAAGGCCGCGGACGCTCGCAAGTGCGACCTCATCGTCATGACCTCGCACGGACGCAAGGGGCTCGCCGCCGTTCTTCTGGGCAGCGAAACGCGCAAGGTCCTCACGCACGCGCAGATTCCGGTTCTGATCGTGCGCTGAGGGGGCTCGCGGGTTCGCCTAAGGCATTAAAACTCAAAGGCATCTTGAGTTCTCCTGGACCGGGTTCTGGCATTTTTTTGCGGCGCAAGAGAAATCGCTTGCATTTGCCCCGCAATGCGGGGAGAATTACCGTTGTCCGCACCGCAATGGTGCGGCACATTCCTCCAAAAACCTCCTCCTTTGGTGGAACTCTAGCGCAACCTCATGGGTTGCGCTTTTTTTTTGCCTGATTGCCTGCTGCTTGATGGCCGGATTGGGCAGTAAGCGCTTACGTGGAACGCTTTGGTGCAGCGCCAGAGAATCATGGTTCTGCGCGTGGCCCAGGCCATTCCGTGAGGGTTGGGGGCGCCACGCGCTTATGGTCCTACGTCACCGGATCGAATCGGCGCGCGTGCCCGCTACCCGCCCGCGTTCATCGTGGGGCCCGCCCGCACTGATATACTGCTCTCGCCCGTTTCCACGCTGTCGACCCTGGGTGTGCGCAGCGCGCCGGTACTGCCGCGCGAGTCCGGTTTATTGACTGCGGTCAAGGCCGATGTTCATTCGGCTGTGCGATTCTCTGGCCCGTCCGCGCCGGGAATCGTGACGGCAGGCCGCGGGATGGGTCGGGTCGGCGATGAAAATCCACGAATACCAGGCGAAAGAGATCCTCCGCAAGTACGGTGTGGCCACGCCGCGCGGCATTCCCTGCTTCACGGTCGAAGAGGCGGCGGCAGCGGCGCTCGAGCTGGGTGGCCCGGTCTGGGTGGTGAAGGCCCAGATTCATGCCGGCGGGCGGGGCAAGGGCGGGGGCGTGAAGCTCGCGAGATCGCATGAGGAGGTGCGGCAGCTCGCCGCGAGCATGCTCGGCATGCAGTTGAAGACCCATCAGACCGGCCCGGACGGCCAGAAAGTCCGGCGCCTCCTCGTCGAGGACGGAGCCGACATCAGGCAGGAGCTCTACGTCGGCATGGTCATTGACCGCGGCTCGCAGCGCGTCGCGCTGATGGCTTCAAGCGAAGGCGGCATGGACATCGAGGAAGTGGCATCGAAGACGCCGGAGAAGATCCACCGGCTGACAATCGACCCGATGAAAGGCCTCGAGGACCGGGACGCGGAGGATGTTGCACGGAGAATCGGAGTACCGGAGAAGGGCGTTGCGCAGGCGCGGGATTTCCTGAAGGCCCTCTACCGGGCGTTTGACGAGACCGACGCCTCGCTCGCCGAGATCAATCCCCTCATCGTGACCGGGGATGGGCGCGTGCTGGCGCTCGATGCGAAGATGAACTTCGACGACAACGCGCTTTTCCGGCATCCGGACATCGTCGCGCTGCGCGACCTCGACGAGGAGGATCCCGCCGAGGTCGAAGCGTCGAAATACGATCTCAACTATATCCAGCTCGATGGCAACATCGGCTGTCTCGTGAACGGGGCGGGGCTCGCGATGGCCACCATGGACATCATCAAGCTCTACGGCGGAAGCCCCGCGAATTTTCTGGACGTCGGCGGGGGCGCCTCGACCGAGAAGGTCACCGAGGCGTTCAAGATCATGCTGCGCAACGCCAAGCTGCAGGCGATCCTCATCAACATCTTCGGCGGCATCATGAAATGCGAGGTGATCGCTGAAGGCGTGGTGGCGGCCGCGCGGCAGGTGCGGCTGCGGGTGCCGCTGGTGGTGCGGCTCGAGGGCACGAACGTCGCGCTCGGCAAGAAGATCCTCGGGGAATCGGGCCTGCCGATCATTTCCGGCAACAACATGGCAGACGCCGCGCAAAAGGTGGTGGCCGCAGCCAAAGGCGCGACGCATTGACCGCACCACAGGACGCGCGGACGGCTCCAGACCCGATGGGTGAGTTCTTCCCGTGCCTCCGTGGCGATATGAGAGCCGCCTGATGTCGATACTCATCAACAAGAATACCCGTGTGGTCACGCAGGGAATTACCGGCAAGACCGGACAGTTCCACACCAAAACGGGCAAGGAGTACGCCAACGGCGGCAATTGCTACGTGGCGGGGGTCACGCCGAAGAAGGGCGGGCAATCCTACGAGGGCATTCCCATCTTCGGCACGGTGCGGGAAGCCAAGGAGAGAACAGGGGCCAACGTCTCCGTGATTTATGTGCCGCCCCCGTACGCCGCGGCCGCGATCGACGAAGCGGTGGAAGCGGATCTCGATCTCGTGATCTGCATCACCGAAGGCATCCCGGTGCGGGACATGATCCGCACGCGCTACAAGATGCAGGGAAAAAGGACGCTGCTCGTCGGCCCCAACTGCCCGGGCGTCATCACGCCAGACGAGATCAAGATCGGCATCATGCCCGGCCATATCCACAAGAAAGGGCCGGTCGGTGTCGTCTCGCGCTCCGGCACGCTCACCTATGAAGCGGTCGGGCAGCTGATGGAAGCCGGGCTCGGGCAGTCGAGCTGCGTCGGTATCGGCGGCGATCCGGTGAACGGATTGAAGCACGTCGATGTCCTAAAGATGTTCAATGACGATCCGCAGACCGAGGCCGTCATCATGGTGGGCGAGATCGGCGGGACCGACGAGGAAGACGCGGCGCTCTGGGTGAAGGGCAACATGAAGAAGCCGGTGGTCGGGTTCATCGCGGGAGTGACGGCGCCGCCGGGCAAGCGCATGGGCCACGCCGGGGCGATCATCTCGGGCGGCCACGGCACCGCCGCCGGGAAGCTCGCCGTCATGGAGGAGTGCGGAATCAAGACGACGCGCAATCCGGCGGAGATGGGCAAGCTCTTGAAGTCGGTATTGCGCTAGTCACGCGCTGCGGGTGGCGCGCGAGGAGAACGGGTGGAGCAAGGCATCGTAAGGAAAGAACGGGACGGTGTATCGCGCGGCCGCGCGAAGGGCCGCACCGTCGATCCGCGCTCGCTCGCCGAAGTGCAGTTGCTTCTGGGCGACGAGCCGAGACGGGGCGATCTCCTGGTCGAGCACCTGCACAAGATCCAGGATCGCTACGGCTCGATCGCTGCCGGGCACCTCGTCGCGCTGGCGCATGAAATGCGCCTTGCGCCGGCTGAAGTCTACGAGGTGGCCACCTTCTACCATCACTTCGACGTGGTCAAGGATCGCGAGGACCGTCCGCCCAGCCTGACGGTGCGCGTGTGCGATTCGCTGTCGTGCGAGCTCGCGGGCGCGCGCGAGCTCCTGTCGGCACTCAGGCGCGCGCTGGGCCCGGTGGTGCGGGTGATCCCTGCGCCGTGCGTGGGCCGTTGCGAGCAGGCGCCTGTTGCGGTGATTGGACAGAATCCCTTGGCGAACGCGACTGTGCCGGGCGTGAAGCGCGCGGTGGCCGCAAGAAAGACCCGCTGTCCCGTTTCCAGGTACATCAACTACGCCGAATACCGGCGCAAGGGCGGCTACGAGCTGCTGGCGCAATGTCTCGCCGGCAAGCGCGACGCCGAGGCCGTCATGAAGGCAATGGAGGATTCCGGCCTGCGTGGGCTTGGCGGAGCTGGGTTCCCGGCAGGGCGCAAGTGGCGCATCGTGAGGAAGGAACCCGCGCCGCGCCTGCTCGCCATCAACATCGACGAGGGAGAGCCGGGGACGTTCAAGGATCGCTACTACCTCGAGCGTGACCCGCATCGCTTTCTCGAAGGCGCGATCATCGCGGCCTGGACCGTGCAGATCGCGGAGGTCTACATCTACCTGCGCGACGAATACGCCGGCTGCCGCGAGATCCTCGGGCGCGAGTTGAGGGCGCTTCAGGCCGATCCGCCGTGCCCGTTGCCGCCGATTCATCTGCGGCGCGGCGCGGGCGCCTACATCTGCGGTGAAGAATCCGCGATGATCGAGTCGATCGAGGGCAAGCGCGGCATGCCGCGGCTGCGCCCGCCCTATGTCGCGCAGGTCGGGCTTTTCGGCTATCCCACGCTCGAGCACAACATGGAGACGCTCTACTGGGTGCGCGAGATCCTCGAGAAGGGGGGCGCGTGGTTCGCCTCGCACGGGCGTCACGGCCGCAAGGGCCTGCGCTCCTTTTCGGTTTCGGGCCGCGTGCGAAAACCCGGTGTGCATCTCGCGCCGGCAGGAATCACCGTCAGGGAACTGATCGAGGAGTACTGCGGGGGGATGCTGCCGGGACACGCGTTCTACGGCTACCTGCCCGGTGGCGCCTCGGGCGGCATCCTGCCAGCCGCGATGGGCGACATCCCCCTCGATTTTGATACATTGAACGAGCATGGCTGCTTCATCGGGTCCGCGGCGATCATCGTGCTTTCGGAACAGGACCAGGCCGCGGCCGCAGCGCGCAACCTGCTCAAGTTCTTCGCCGAGGAATCCTGCGGTCAATGCACGCCATGCCGCGTGGGAACGGCCAAGGCGCTTACGCTGATGCAGGCGAAACGGTGGGATCAGGGGCTGCTCGAGGAGCTCTCCGTTGCCATGGCGGACGCCTCGATCTGCGGCCTCGGCCAGGCCGCGCCCAACCCGATCCGGTGCGTGGTGAAGTATTTTCCTAAAGAGATCGAGTGAGCGGTGAGGAGTGAGCAGTGAGAAGCATTGGAGGCAAGCATGACTGCGATGAGCAAGGATGAACGCAACGCGATGCCCGTCGAATTCAAGCTGAACGGGCGCGATGTGGCCGCAAGCGCGGGCGAGACCATTCTCCAGGCCGCGCGGCGCCACGGCGTGGAGATACCGCATCTTTGCTTCAAGGAAGGGCTGCGGCCCGACGGCAACTGCCGCGCCTGCATGGTGGAGATCAAGGGCGAGCGGGTGCTGGCCGCCTCATGCTGCCGCAAGCCCGCGCCGGGGATGGAAGTGTCGAGCGACAACGCGCGCGCGCGCGCTTCCCAGAAGATGGTGCTGGAGCTGCTCCTCGCGGACATGCCGCGCGAGCGTCACACGCTCGATTCCGAGCTCGACCGGTGGGCGCGGCAGCTCGGCATCGGGCGGCCGCGCTTTGCGGCGCGCCAGCAGCCGGCGGAGGACCTCTCGCATCACGGCATCGCGGTTCATCTCGACTCGTGCATACAGTGCACCCGCTGCCTGCGCGCCTGCCGCGAGGAGCAGGTGAACGACGTCATCGGTTACGCGTTCCGCGGCGAGCACTCGAAGATCGTCTTTGACCTGGATGACCCGATGGGCGATTCGAGCTGCGTCGCGTGCGGCGAGTGCGTGCAGGCGTGCCCGACCGGGGCGCTGATGCCTGCGCGAGCGGTGGGCGTGGTCACGCCGGACCGCAAGGTGCACTCGGTGTGCCCGTATTGCGGCGTGGGCTGCCAGCTCACGTATGCGGTCAAGGACAACAGGATTCTTTACGTCGACGGACGCGACGGCCCCTCGAACCACGGGCGCCTCTGCGTGAAAGGGCGCTACGGTTTCGATTATGCGCATCACCGGCAGCGTCTGACCAAGCCGCTCATCCGCAAACCCGGCGTGCCCAGGCACGCGGATTTCACCATGGACCCCGAGCATCCGCTCGAACACTTCCGCGAAGCGACCTGGGAAGAGGCGCTGGATCTCGCGGCGGGCCGTCTGAAGGAGATACGCGACACGCACGGCAAGCACGCGCTCTCGGGCTTCGGCTCGGCCAAGGGCACCAACGAGGAGGCGTATCTCTTCCAGAAGCTGGTACGCACCGGCTTCGGGTCCAACAACGTGGATCATTGCACGCGCCTCTGCCACGCCTCGAGCGTGGCGGCGCTGCTGGAGGGCATCGGTTCGGCCGCGGTGTCGAACCAGGTGAACGACGTGGCGCACGCGGAAGTGATCTTCCTCATCGGCGCGAACCCGGTCTCGAACCACCCCGTCGCCGCGACGTGGATGAAGAACGCGGCGAAGCGCGGCGCCAAGCTGATCTATGCCGATCCGCGCCGCTCCGAGCTCTCGCGCCATGCCGCCTATTTCCTGCAGTTCAAGCCGGACACGGACGTGGCTCTCCTCAATGCCATGATGCACACGATCGTGCACGAGGGGCTGGTGAACGAAGCCTTCGTGAAGAGCCGCACGAGCGGCTTCGACGAGCTGAAGAAGAACGTCGCCGGCTACAGCCCGGAGGCCATGGCAAAGGTCTGCGGCATCCCGGCCGAAACGATCAGGGAGGTGGCGCGGCTCTATGCGACGTCGAAGGCCTCGATCATTTTCTGGGGCATGGGCATCTCGCAGCACGTGCATGGCACCGACAATGCGCGCTGCCTCATCGCGCTGTGCCTGATGACAGGCCAGGTCGGCCGGCCCGGCACGGGGCTGCATCCGCTGCGCGGCCAGAACAACGTGCAGGGCGCGTCCGACTCCGGGTTGATCCCGATGGTCTTTCCCGACTACAAGCGCGTGGACAACTCGGAGGCGCGCGCATTTTTCGAGAAATTCTGGGGCGCGACGCTCGATCCGAAACCGGGGCTCACGGTGGTGGAGATCATGGACGCGGTGCACGCGGGCACGATCCGCGGCATGTACATCATGGGTGAGAACCCCGCGATGTCGGATCCCGACGCGCACCATGCGCGCGAGGCGCTCGCCAAGCTCGACTGGCTGGTGGTGCAGGAGATCTTCCTCACCGAGACCTGCTATCACGCCGACGTGATCCTTCCAGCGACCGCCTGGCCGGAGAAGGACGGCACCGTGACCAACACCGACCGCATGGTTCAGCTCGGGCGCAAGGCGCTCGAGGCGCCGGGCGAAGCGAGGCCGGATCTCTGGATCATCCAGGAAATCGCGAAGCGCACCGGGCTCCACTGGAACTATGGCGGGCCGCGCGACGTGTTCAACGAAATGCGACAGGCGATGCCTTCGATTGCGGGCATCACGTGGGAGCGCCTGCAGGAGGAGAGCTGCGTCACCTACCCCTGCGAGAAGGAAGGCGATCCGGGCGAGCCGGTGGTCTTCACGGAAAGGTTCCCGACGCCCACGGGGCGCGGGAAATTCGTGCCGGCGGACATCATTCCGGCAGACGAGCGTCCGGACAAGGAATTTCCGTTCGTGCTCATTACCGGCCGGCAGCTCGAGCACTGGCACACCGGCGCGATCACGCGGCGCGCAGCGGTGCTCGATGCGATCGAGCCCGAGCCGACAGCCTCGCTCCATCCGCTCGATCTCGACGCCATCGGCGCGAAGCCGGGCGACGTGGTCACGGTCGAGTCGCGCCGCGGCATCATATCGCTCTACGCGCGCGCGGACGACGGCACACCGCGCGGCACGGTGTTCGTGCCGTTCTGCTTCTACGAGGCGGCGGCGAATCTCCTCACCAACCCGGCGCTCGATCCGTTCGGCAAGATACCGGAATTCAAGTACTGCGCCGTGAAAGTGATGCGCGGCGGTGAGCTCACGCCGCGCTCGAGCTACGGCGGCGGGCAGGCACTCGCCCTGCTCGATCCAGCCTGAGGAACGTTCTCACCGCAAAGACGCGAAGACGCAAAGGAAACACAAAGAAGAACGCGCAGGCGATCAGGGAGAGTACAACGGGTTCGTTGAGGGCGTTCTTTGCGGACGCCTTGCGCCTTTGCGTCTCCGCGGTTCAAACGATAACGAGAGGGAAAGCGATATGCCATTGTCGGACATCGAGATCGCCCAGCAGGCGAAGATGCAGCGCATCGTGAAGGTTGCCGAAAAGCTTGGTATTCCCGAAGAGCACCTCGATCCGTACGGCCACTACAAGGCGAAGGTGTCGCTCGATTTCGTGGACAGCCTGGCGAAAAAGAAGGACGGCAAGCTGATCCTCGTGACAGCGATCACCCCGACACCGGCGGGCGAGGGCAAGACGACGACGACGGTCGGGCTCGGCGATGCCTTAAACCGCATCGGGAAGAAAGCGATCATCTGCCTGCGTGAGCCCTCGCTGGGCCCGGTATTCGGAATGAAAGGAGGCGCGGCGGGAGGCGGCTACGCGCAGGTTGTCCCGATGGAGGACATCAACCTTCATTTCACGGGCGACTTCAATGCGATCGGTCTTGCCAACAACCTCCTCGCAGCGGCGATCGACAACCACATCACGCACGGCAACGAGCTCGGAATCGACGTGCGCCGTATCCAGTGGCGACGCGTGATGGACATGAACGACCGCGCGCTCCGCGATATCGTGGTCGCGCTCGGGGGACCCGCGAACGGCTATCCACGCGAGGATGGTTTTGACATCGTCGTTGCATCCGAAGTGATGGCGATCTTCTGTCTCGCCATCTCGCTTAAGGACTTGAAGGAGCGCCTGGGCAGCATCGTCGTCGCCTACACGCGGGACCAGAAGCCGGTGCGCGCGCGCGATCTCAAGGTGCACGGCGCGATGACCGTGCTGCTCAAGGAGGCGCTGAAACCCAATCTCGTGCAGACGCTGGAGAACAACCCGGCGTTGATTCACGGCGGGCCCTTTGCCAACATCGCGCACGGATGCAACTCGGTCATCGCAACCAGGACCGCATTGAAGCTTGCCGACTACTGCGTGACCGAGGCCGGGTTCGGCGCCGATCTCGGGGCCGAGAAATTCATCGACATCAAGTGCCGCAAGGCGGGCCTGAGGCCGGACGCCGTGGTGATCGTCGCCACGATCCGCGCGCTGAAGCATCACGGCGGCGTCGAGCGCGCCGACTACAACAAGGAGAATCTCGCCGCGCTGGAGAAGGGCATCGCCAATCTGCAGCGACACGTCAACAACGTGCGCAATCACTACGGCCTGCCGTGCGTCGTGTCAATCAACCGCTTCAACTTCGATACGCCGGCCGAGATCGAGCTGCTGAAAAAGAAGATGGCGCACCAGGAAGCACCGGTGGTGCTGGCAACGCACTGGGCCGACGGCGGCAAGGGTGCCGAAGAGGTCGCGCGTGCCGTGGTGGATTTGATCGACAAGGTGCCCTCGGATTTCAAGTTTGTCTACGAGGACGATCTGCCGCTGTGGGACAAGATGAAGGCGATTGCCACCAAGATCTACGGCGCGTCCGAGATCACGGCGGACGGCAAGGTGCGCGCCCAGATCAAGAAGCTCCAGGAAGACGGCTATGGCCGCTACCCGATCTGCGTCGCGAAAACGCAGTATTCGTTCTCCGCCGACCCTGCCTTGCGCGGCGCCCCTTCCGGCTACTCCGTCAACATACGCGAGGTCCGGCTTGCGGCGGGTGCCGAGTTCATCGTCATGATCTGCGGGGACATCATGACCATGCCGGGGCTGCCGAAGGTGCCCTCGGCCGAGAAAATTGATCTGTCCGACGACGGGAAGGTCGTAGGCCTGTTCTAGGAACGCCACCCCGCTCGCCGTTGCACCGGGATGTCGGTCGTCGGTTGACTCGCGCCAACCCCGCCGGAAGTTGACGCCCCGCTACCGTCGTGATAGAAAACGCACGGGATTTTCGGGGGCGACTCCGGAATGTCCTGCAAAGGGGAGTAGCTAGAGCGGCACGCGAGCTGATGCCGCTTCGGCGGGCCGTCAAGACGGGAAACGGACGCACTCCGCATCCCCGGCCCCCCGGCAGAACGCCTTGCCAGCGAGACCTTTGACCGGGAGGCGGCACGTTCGCCTTCTTCAGAAGGAGACGCTTGGCAGTGCACGGCATAAGAATCCTGTATCCGTCAGCATGCCGCGGCGCGATGCGCGTGCCGGCGGCATGCTGGACATCATCGTAAGAGGCGTTTGACGTCATGGATGCACTCACCAGCGCGATTGTCACGTTCGTCGTGAGCTCGATCTTCGTGATATTCGCCGGCATCGGGCTCGCCCGCTTCGGCGACGAGCTTGCAGAGAAGACCGGGTGGGGCGCGCTCTGGGTGGGCACCATCCTCGTGAGCGTGTCGACCTCGCTACCCGAGCTCTCCATCAACATTTCGGCGGTGTGGCTGGAGAAGGCGCCCGGGCTCGCGCTCGGCAACGTGTTCGGCGCCAACATGATCAACATCTTCGTGATCGGACTCGTGGCGCTCTTGTTTGGCATCCGCAACATCTTCGGCAGCCACGGGCGCGACACGGAGGTACTGATGAAGGTCGGCCTCGGCCTCGTCGCAATCGCCCTCGTCACGGCGGCAAGCGGGGACCTCAAGCTCGGGCCGACGAGCCTCGGCGCACTGCTGATCGCCGCGGCCTACATCGTCGGCATGCGGGCGGTCTACCTGACGGGTCGTGCGGATGCCGCGCCGCAGGACCACTCGGCGCCCCGGGGCAGCGCCCGCAACGCGTGGATCGGGTTCCTCGCCGCCTCGCTGGTGGTGATCGTCGCCGGCCGGTTCCTTGCCGCGAGCGCCAACAGCATCGCCGAGATCACCGGCATCGGCGCGAGCTTCATCGGCGTGCTGCTGGTCTCGATCGTCACGACGCTGCCCGAAGGCTCCGTGACGGTGGCCGCCGCGTTGCGCAAGTCCTACGGCATCGTCATCGGCAACGTCTACGGCAGCTGCGCGTTCAACGTCTTCATCATCAGCTTCGCGGACCTGTTCCACGAGGGCCCGCTGCTGCGGGCAATGGAAGGCGCACACTACGTGGCCGGCGCAGGCGCCTTCCTGCTGATGGGCATGGGCTTCCTGATCCTGCGCAACTGCCGCACGCCGACGCTCGCGCTGGGGCGCGTGCTCACGCCCGTCATTCCGGTGCTGTACCTCGGCGCGCTCTACTGGGTGTTCACGCTCGCCTAGCGCGAGCCGCGTCCTTCAGCCTGCCGACGGATATCCCTCATGGACCAGCTCGCGACCGCGTTTCTCGTCTTTCTGGCGAGTGCGGTGTGCGTCATCTTCGCCGGTATGGGGCTTGCGCGCTACGGCGACGAGCTCGCCGAGAAGACCGGATGGGGCACGCTCTGGGTGGGGACGCTCCTCGTCAGCATCGCAACATCGCTGCCGGAGTTGACCGTCAACATCTCCGCCGTCTGGCTCGAGGATTCGCCGGGACTCGCCCTGGGCAATGTGTTCGGCGCCGACATGATCAACGTGTTCGTGCTGGCGGTGGTGGCACTCATCTTCGGGGTGAGGCACCTCTTCGAAAAGCAGGGCAAGGACACACAAATCCTGGTGCTGCTCGGCGTGGTGCTCGTCTCGCTGGCGGCCGCGATGGCCGCGACGGGAGACGTCAAGCTCGGCCCGACCAGTCTTGGCGCGCTGCTGATCCTCGCGGTCTACGTCGCCGGAATGCGCGCCGTGTACAAGGCGGGCCGCTCCCACATGCACCTCGAGGACATCCCGGCACCCAAGGGCAGGGCGCGGGGCGCCTGGATCGGTTTCGGCGTATCGGTTGCGGTGGTGATCGTGGCGGGACGTTTTCTCGCGGCGAGCGCGGACAGTATCGCCGAGGTTACCGGCATCGGGGCGAGCTTCATCGGCGTGCTTCTCGTTTCGATCGTGACGACGCTGCCGGAAGGCTCGGTCACCGTGGCGGCCGCGCTGCGCAAGTCCTACGGCATCGTCATCGGCAACGTCTACGGCAGCAATGCGTTCAACGTGGCCATCATCTTCTTTGCCGACCTGTTTCACTCGGAGGGACCGCTGCTGCGGGCCATGGAAGCCGCGCATTTCGTGGCCGCCGCCGCGGCCCTGGTGCTCATGTGCATGGGATTCCTCGTCATCCGGGCCTGCCAGGGCCGCGTTTCCCCCTGGGCGGGCCAGCTGACGGCGGCGATACCGGTGGTCTACGTAGTTGCTTTGTATCTGGTGTATATACTTGCCAAGCAGTAGGTTATATTGTCCGCGGGTGCGAACGCGCCTTCTGGTTGATTTTGTGCAGCGCGTCATTTGTTGCGCGGCAGGCCCGTCGCCGGAAATTGACCCCGGTCAATGGTTTTCAGGTCCGGCACCTGCATGATGAGCGCCATCGTGCTGCGCAATAACTATAAGGGTTGTGGCGGGGGTTTCGTTGAACCTGACCACGGTTGTTTTTTTGGTGCAAACCTCTAGGAGGAGGACGCAATGAAGATCCAGCGAAGCGTAGTTTGGAGCGCAGTACTGGCCGCCACGGCGGCCATGGTCCAGCCGGCGATGGCCTGGGAGCCGACCAAGCCGGTTGAATTTATCATCCCGGCCGGCCAGGGCGGCGGCGCCGATCAGATGGCGCGTTTCACGCAAGGCGTCACCGCGAAGCACAACCTCATGAAGCAGCCGATGATTCCCGTCAACAGGTCCGGTGGTGCGGGGGCGGAAGGCTTTCTCGACGTCAAGGAGTCTAAGGGAGAGGCGCACAAGATCATCATCACGCTGTCCAACCTTTTCACGACCCCGCTCGCGACCGGGGTGCCCTTCAACTGGAAGGATCTGACGCCGGTAGCGATGCTGGCGCTCGACAACTTCGTGCTCTGGGTCAACGCTGAAACGCCCTACACCACCCCGCCGCAGTATCTCGAGGCGGCCAAGAAGGCGGGCCGGGGCAAGTTCAGGATGGCCGGCACCGGCGCCAAGCAGGAAGACCAGATCATCACGGTGGCAATCGAGAAGGCGGCGGGCGTGAAGTTTACCTACGTGCCTTTCAAGGGCGGCGGCGCGGTCGCAACGCAGCTGGTCGGCAACCACGTCAACTCCACCGTCAACAACCCGATCGAGGCGGTGGCGCACTGGCGCTCGGGCAAGCTGCGCCCGTTGTGCGTATTCGAGAAGGCGCGCATGCCGTACAAGAACAAGGTAACCAAGACCATGTCCTGGAACGATATCCCGACGTGCAGGGAGGCCGGAATCCCGATGGACTACCTCATGCTGCGCGGAATCTTCATGCCGGCGGGCGTGTCGCAGGACGTGGTCGACTTCTACATCGGCTATTTCAAGAAGGTGCGCGCAACCCCGGAATGGAACAGGCTCATGGAGGACGGGGCTTTCAACCAGAGCTTCATGACCGGGAAGGAATACGTCAACTGGGTCGCCAACGCGGAAAAACTCCACCGCGAGCTGATGACCGAGGCCGGGTTCCTCGCCAAGAAGAAGTAAGGGGATTTCGCGAGGCGGGCACTCGTCCGCCTTGCGTTTCCACGCCTTGACGAAGCGCCTGCGGGCGCTTCGCTGATTTTCACGCTTACGGGGAAACAAGGGGATGGAACACAGCAACGAGCCCGGTCGCGTGGCGGCGCGCGTGGTGACGGTCGATCTCGCCGTCGCCTTTGTCGTCGCCCTGCTGGGCGCGGTCGTCATCTACGAGAGCTACCAGCTCGGATCGCGCTGGGACGAGGATGGCCCGCAGGCGGGTTACTTCCCGTTCTACATCGGCTCTTTCGTCGCCATTTCCGGGCTGTTGGTGTTCGTTCAGGCTTTGCTGCGGCTTCGCTCCGACACGAAGACCTTCGTGGAATGGGGTCAGTTGAAGCAGGTGATGATCGTCCTGCTGCCGACGTTGGTCTACATTTTGTGCGTTCAGCTGATCGGCATATATGTGTCGGCGACGGCCTTCATCGGGCTGTTCATGCGCTTCGTCGGCAAGTACGGCTGGTTGCGCAGCGCGATTGTCGGCCTGGGCGTCGGCGTCGTCTCGTTCCTGCTGTTTGAGGTCTGGTTCAAGATTCCGCTGCCCAAGGGGCCGGTGGAAAGCTGGCTCGGCTATTGAAGACCGGACGCGCCAAAGGGGAGACGAGGAAAGCGCGATGGACGAGCTAAGCGCCCTGTTTCACGGATTTTCGGTCGCACTCACGCCTTTCAACCTGATGCTGATGTTCGTCGGCATTTTCCTCGGCGTGATCATCGGGGTGCTGCCGGGCCTGGGAGGGGCAAACGGGATCGCGATCCTGCTTCCCCTTACGTTCACGATGTCGCCCACCTCGGCGATCATCATGCTCTCGTGCATCTACTGGGGTGCGCTGTTCGGCGGCGCCATTACCTCCATCCTGTTCAACATTCCCGGGGAGCCCTGGTCGGTTGCCACGACCTTCGACGGCTACCCCATGGCGCAGCAGGGCCGCGCGGGAGAGGCCCTGACCGGCGCCTTCACTTCCTCGTTCGTGGGCGCGCTGGTGGCGGTGCTGGTGTTCACGTTCATCGCTCCGGCGGTCGCCGCGTTCGCATTGAAGTTCGGTCCGGCGGAGTTCTTCTCGGTCTACCTCCTCACTTTCTGCAGTTTCGTGGGGACCGGCAAGGGAAATCCGTTCAAGATCATCGCTTCGATGATGCTCGGCTTCGCCCTGGCGGCCGTCGGGATCGACATCGTCACCGGCCAGTTGCGGCTCACGTTCGGACTGACGCAGTTCCTGCACGGCTTCCATTTCCTGGTAGCGGTGATCGGTCTCTTCGGCCTGGGAGAGATCTTCCTCTCCATGGAAGAGGGGCTTTCGTTCTCCGGTCAAACCGCGAGGATCAACAGCAAGGTCGTGTTCGAAACCTGGGCCAAGCTGCCGCGCTACTGGATGACCTCGCTCCGCAGCTGTCTCGTCGGATGCTGGATGGGGATCATTCCAGGCGGCGCGACGCCGGCTTCGTTCATGAGCTACGGCGTTGCCCGCAAGATGTCGCGCGACGGGGCCAAGTTCGGCACCGGGCAGCTGGAGGGCGTGGTGGCGCCGGAGACCGCCGCGCACGCTGCGGGCACGTCCGCGCTCTTGCCGATGCTCACGCTCGGCATCCCGGGTTCGCCCACGGCGGCAGTGCTGCTCGGGGGATTGCTGATCTGGGGCCTGCAGCCGGGTCCGCTGCTGTTCGTCGAGCAGAAGGACTTCGTGTGGGGGCTCATCGCCAGCATGTACCTCGGCAACATCGCGGGGCTCGTCGTGGTGCTCACCATGGTGCCGCTTTTCGCGGCGATCCTGCGCGTGCCGTTCTCGATCATCGCGCCGGTGATCATCGTGATCTGCTCGTTCGGGGCCTACACCGTGCACAACTCGCAGTTCGATGTGTGGCTCATGGCGATCTTCGGGGTCGTGGGCTATGTCTTCAAGAAGCTCGACTACCCGCTCGCCCCGATGGTGCTCGCGCTGGTGCTGGGGGACGCCGCGGAAAGTTCGTTCCGGCAGGCGATGCTGATGTCCCAGGGCAGTCTCTCGATCATGTGGGAGAACTGGCTGGTGGGCGGCATGACGACACTTGCGCTGTTCCTGCTGTTCTGGCCGTTTCTTCAGTCGGGCATGGCGCTCCTCAAGGCGCGCCTGTCGCGGGATGAGGGGGGCTAGATTTTGCCGTGTCTCTTGAGCCGGGACAGCGTCTCGGCGGAGAGGTTGAGATAGGAGGCAAGCTCTTTCTTGGGAAGGCGGCCGGAGAACTCCGGATGCTTGCGCATGAAGCGCTGAACCCGCCCTGGGGCATCGAGAAGATGCAGCGTGATGGTGTGCGCCATGACTTCACTCATGAGCTTCATGATCTCGAACTCGAACGCGCTCTTGATCGCGGGATGCCGCTCGAGGAAATCCACCCACTGCTCCATCGAGAGCCGTGCAGCGCGCACCTTGGTGACGGCCCGGATCGAGTACGGGATCGGAGTCTTCAGGCGCCACGCGGCGTAGCTCGTGTCGAAGTCGCTCTCGGCGGCGAAGCGCAGGATCATCTCCTTGCCCTGGGCGTTCGAGACGACGCGCTTCAAGATCCCTTCGAGGATGAAGTACTGCTCCATCGACGAATCCCCCTGGTTCTCGAGCAGATCGCCTTTGGGGTAGTCGGCAACCTCAAACAGGGCTTCGAGCTCATGCCATTGCGCCGGGGCGAGATGCTTCAGGATGAGGTTCTGCCGGAGCTGGACGCGAATGATCCCGGCTTCCGGATGGAGTGAGAGCAGGGGCATGATGGCGGTCGCGGGGCGGTCTGCTGCGAGCGAGGAGTATAGCGAATTCCGGCCCTAACCCGCAGAACGAGCAGGAAAAAAGATACTGGCCCCGGTGTCGCCGCCATGGGAAACTTGATCCCGGTCAAGAGCGCATCTGCATGCGTCCCTCTATCATACAGGCGCGTGTTTCCCGGCCGCATTCAAGCGATTTGGGTTTGGCGTGGACCGGGGAAATTCCGTCCTGTTTGCCGTCCGCGGCAGCTCTCCACTGGAAGAAACACTTGTTTAATTGAAAGCCAGAACGCGAGGCATCTCACCATGACAGATCTCAGCGTGACAACCGATGCGTACGAAGTGGCCGACGGCTTTGACCTGGTCATCAACGCCCTCAAGCTGAACGGCATCAACACGATCTTCGGTCTGCCCGGGATCCCGATCACCGACCTCACCCGCCGGGCGCAGGCGGCAGGCATGCGCGTCATCTCGTTCCGTCACGAGCAGAACGCCGGCAACGCAGCCGCCATCGCCGGGTTCATGACGCAGAAGCCCGGCATCTGCCTGACCGTGTCCGCGCCCGGCTTCCTGAACGGGTTGACGGCGCTTGCCAACGCCACGACGAATTGCTTCCCCATGATCCTCATCAGCGGCTCGAGCGAGCGCGAGATCGTCGACCTTCAGCAGGGCGACTACGAGGAGATGGATCAGCTCGCCATCGCGAAGCCGCTCGCCAAGGCAGCCTTCCGCGTGCTCCACGCCGAGGACATCGGCGTCGGCATCGCTCGCGCCATCCGTGCCGCCGTCTCGGGCCGTCCGGGCGGGGTCTATCTGGATCTGCCGGGCAAGATCTTTGCCCAGACGATGGATGCGAAGGCCGCCACAGGATCGCTGATCAAGGTGGTCGATCCGGCGCCGCGCCAGATCCCGGCGCAGGATGCCGTGCAGCGCGCGCTGGAGCTCCTGAAGAGCGCGAAGCGCCCCCTCATCGTGCTGGGCAAGGGTGCCGCTTATGCCCAGGCGGACGCGGATATCCGCTCGCTCGTAGAGAAGACCGGCATCCCGTATCTACCCATGTCGATGGCCAAGGGCCTTTTGCCCGACACGCACGAGCAGTCCGCGGCGGCCGCACGCTCCTACGTGCTGCCCGAGGCCGACGTCGTGATGCTGATCGGAGCGCGCCTGAACTGGCTGCTCTCGCACGGCAAGGGCAAGACGTGGGGCGGCAAGAGCCCCAAGGACTGGGGAGGCCAGACCTTCATCCAGATCGACATCTGGCCGCAGGAGGCGGACAGCAACGTCCGCATCGACGCCCCCGTGGTGGGCGATATCGGCTCCTGCGTATCCGCGCTGCTTGCCGGCATCGGCGCCGACTGGCCCAAACCTCCGGCCGAGTGGTTGGGCGCCATCGCCGATCGAAAGGGGAAGAACATCGCGAAGATGGCAGAGACCCTCGCCAAGGATCCGAAGCCGATGAACTTTCACAGCGCGCTCGCCGTGGTGCGCGACATCGTGAAAGCCAACCCGGACGCCATCCTGGTCAACGAAGGCGCCAACGCGCTCGACTTCACCCGCAGCATCGTCGATATGTACAAGCCGCGCAAACGCCTGGACGTCGGCACCTGGGGTGTCATGGGCATCGGCATGGGATTCGCCGTCGCGGCCGCCGTCGTCGGCGGTGAGCCGGTCATCGCGGTCGAGGGAGACAGCGCCTTCGGCTTCTCCGGCATGGAAGTCGAGACGATTTGCCGCTACGACCTCCCGGTGTGCGTGGTGGTCTTCAACAACAACGGGGTCTACCGCGGCACCGACGTCAACCCAACCGGGAGTCCCGATGTGGCGCCCACGGTTTTCGTGAAAGGTGCGCGCTATGACAAGCTGATCGAGGCCTTCGGCGGCGTCGGTGTGCACGCCACGACCCCGGGGGAGCTGCGCAAGGCCATGGAGGAGGCGCTCCGCTCGCGCAAGCCCACGCTCATCAATGCGGTCATCGATGAGACGGCGGGCACCGAAAGCGGTCGCATCACGAGCCTCAATCCGAGCGCAAAGAAGAAATAGCCCTTGGAACCGACGCAACGGGCGCGCGGCTCAAGCGGTAGCGAGAACGAACGGACTGACGCCGCTTGTCTCGCGACGGGAAACGACAACGAGTGAGGACGCAATGGAAGCATTGAAAGGCGTGAGAATTCTCGATATGTCACACGTGCAGGCGGGGCCGACCTGCTCGCAGCTGCTCGCGTGGATGGGGGCGGACGTGATCAAGTTCGAGAACCCGGCCGGCGATGCGACGCGCGGGCAGCTGCGCGACGTGCCGAACGCCGACAGCCTGTACTTCACGATGCTCAACTGCAACAAGCGCTCCATCACGGTCAACATGAAGACCGCCGAAGGCAAGCAAGTGTTCGTCGATATGCTGAAGAAGTGCGACATCATCATGGAGAACTTCGGCCCCGGGGTGCTCGACCGGTTCGGCTTCCCGTGGGAGAAAATCCACGAGGTCAACCCCAAGATCGTGATGGGGTCGATCAAGGGATTCGGCTCGAGCGGACCGTATGCGGATTTCAAGGCCTACGAGAATGTCGCGCAGGCAATGGGCGGCGCGATGAGCACTACGGGTGTTCCCGAAGGCCCGCCCTTCGTCACGGGCGCACAGATTGGCGACTCGGGTACCGGACTGCATCTTGCAATCGGGTTGCTCGCCGCGCTGCGGCAGGCCGACCGTACGGGCAAAGGCCAGTACGTCGAGGTGGCGATGATGGACGGGGTGATGAACCTCTGCCGGGTGAAGTTCCGCGACCACCAGCGACTGACGCGACAGGCGTTGTCCGAATACTCGGTGCCGACGCACCAGGGCATGGGCGCCGTTCCACGCGCCGGAAACGACTCCGGAGGCGGCCAGCTCGGCAATGCGATCCGCTGCAAGCCGGGAGGGCCCGACGATTTTCTCTACATCGTGGTCCAGGAGGCGGTATGGGATGCCCTGGCGAAGCGCATCGGACCCGACATCGGCATGCCCGATCTCGCGGTCGATCCCAAGTTTGCCAAGATCGGCGACCGTCGCAAGAACCAGAATGAAATGTGGGAGCTGATCGGAGAGTTCGCGCTCAAGCACACCAAGCGCGAATTGATGGCGATTTTGAATCCCCTCGATGTGCCCTGCGGACCGATCATGAGCACGGACGACCTCGCCCACGACGAGCACGTGCGTGGCCGCGAGATGTGGGTCGAGCTCGACCACCCGCAGCGCGGCAAGTGGTACAACGTCGGCATGCCCATCAAGCTCTCGGACTCACCGGCGCAAATCAAGCGCTCCCCGCTGCTCGGAGAGCATACCGGGGAGATCCTGAAGGAGGTCCTGGGCTATACCGACGAGAAAATCGCGCAGCTGAAGACTGCAGGCGCATTCTCGTTGCCGCCCAAGAAAGCTGCTTGAGCGGGACGCGCTTGCGCCCGCTCACCCCGCGGCGCGTTGGAACGGACGCCGCACGCCGTTCAACGCGCCGTATCAATTGACCCGCGGAGAGACTCATGAGAATCGCGATCATCGGTCAGCAGGACTACGGCAAGGCGGTGCTCGAGGCATTTCTCGAGCGCAAGGACGAGGTCGCGGGCGTGTTCTGCGCCCCGGAAAAGCCCGGCGCGAAGGCCGATCCCCTGCGGGAAGCGGCGGAGGCGAAGGGACTCAAGGTCTTCCAGTTTCCCTCGCTGCGCAGCGCCGAAGCGCACGATGCCATGAAAAGCCTCAAGGCCGACCTCGGAATCATGGCCTACGTGCTGCAGTTCGCGCCGGTTACGCTGGTCAGGATTCCGCGCCTGGGAACGATCCAATATCACCCGTCGCTGTTGCCCAAGTATCGGGGGCCTTCCTCGATCAACTGGCCGATCATTCGCGGGGACGCGCGGACCGGCCTCACCATCTTTCGTCCGACCGAAGGCCTCGACGAAGGCCCCATCGTGCTGCAGAAGGAATGCGAGATCGGGCCCGATGAGACCCTGGGAGACGTTTACTTCAACAAGCTCTTTCCGACGGGCGTGAAAGCCATGATCGAGGCCGCTGATCTCGTGTTTGCGGGCAAGCACAAGGAAACGGTTCAGGACGAGTCAAAAGCAAGCTACGAAGGCTGGTGCCGCGAAGCTGAAGCGCGCATTCACTGGGCACACCACGTGGATTTCGTCTACAACATCATCCGCGGGTGCAATCCGGCACCGGGAGCCTGGACGACGCTCAATGGAAAGAAGCTCCAGATCTTCGATGCACGCAAGATCGTCTTCCACCGCTTTGCGGAAGTCGTCGGAAAGATCGGCGAAGTCTCGGGCGTCACGGAATCGAGCTTCAAGGTGACCGCGCAAGGAGGCATGATCGAAGTGTTGCGAGCGCGCGGCGCCGATGGCAAGAAGGTCTCCGGGGGCGAATTCGCGCGGGCTGTCGGCCTCGGCGCCGGAACGATACTCGGGACGTAGTCGCATATCCCTCAGGTACGCCCGGCCCGCGCGCGAGCATGGGCCGGTTCTTCCGCGTGGGCGGTCTTTGCCCACGCCCTTGATTTCGAAATCCATTTTGCCGACAGGCTGGGCGAGATCCTGCCCCGTGGTCCAATCGCGCTTTTGCGCTGCGCGTCATTCGAGTTACCACTCCCGAGACGTAATACGCTGTTTTCGTGTGAGCTTTTACAAACACTTTCCCAAATAAACATACACTTTTCCAATGAATATCGTAGAATTAATGAGTGAACCGCGTTAACTTACTGGAACAAAACTAGAAATAGCCGAAAGGGGATGAAAAATCTCGATTTCTGGTGGTCCGGTGCTTCCCGCGCGTCATCTGCAGGAGACGCTCCTGCGCGAACCCGGCAGCTAGCGCGGATCTCGAGTCGCTCGCCTGGATCCAGCGTCCATATCGCGGCCGGGCGCGAAGCGGCGCGCGCCGGGTGACCAGCGTTGAAGACGGGCGAGACGCGGATGTTGGGCCATTATCAAATTGGGGCCGAGCTTGGGAAAGGCGCGACAGGGGTCGTCTACGAGGGCACGGACGCGAGGACCGGACAGACCGTCGCGATCAAGACGCTCGCCCTGTCCCAGAATTTCGACGCGGACGGCCTCGCCGAAGCGAAGGTTCGGTTCTTCCATGAGGCCGGAACCGCGCAGCGCCTCACACACCCGGACATCGTCGCGGTCTACGCCGCGGGCGAGGATCGCGATATCGCTTACATTGCGATGGAACGCCTGCAGGGAGAGGATCTGACCCGTTATCTCGGGGCAGGCGTGCGCCCGCCTCTCGCGCAGCTGCTGCCTGTCTTGGCGCGCGTTGCCGAAGCGCTTGCGTACGCGCACGGGCGCGGAGTCGTGCACGGCGACATCAAGCCCGCCAATATCGTGTGGGCACCGGCGACGAACACCGTGAAGATCACCGACTTCGGCATGGCCCACGTCGGCGATGTCCTCAATACGGGATCCGGCATGATGCTTGGTACTCCTTCGTATATGTCGCCGGAACAGCTTGCGGGTGACAGGATCGACGGTCGCTCGGATCTCTTTTCACTCGGCGTATCGCTCTATCAGCTCGTGTGCGGCCGGCTGCCGTTTGAGGGCGAATCGATGGGCCAGCTGCGCTTCCGCATTATCAGCGAGCCCCACCCGGACGTTCGCCTGCACGATTCCAGCCTCCCTGCCTGCCTCACCGCGATTGTTGACACGGCTCTGGCCAAGGATCCCGCGTGCCGCTATCAGGACGGCATTCAAATGGCCGAGGCGCTGCGCCTGTGCCTCGCGAATTCGTCCGCGTCTGCCGGTCAAGCTGCCGGTCGCGCCGTGATCGCGAACTGAGGATGGCCCGCATGCCCGATCTCAATTCAGTGCTCGAGATCGCCTCAGTCACGCACCCGGGCATGGTGCGCTCGCACAACGAGGACAGCATTGCGGTCGAGAAGGAAATCGGCCTGGCAGTCCTGGCGGACGGGATGGGCGGCTACAACGCGGGCGAGGTTGCCAGCGGAATTGCCGTTGCGATGATCTGCAGCGAGGTGAAGAAAGCCCTTGCAAAAAACCAGGGCGAGGTGCTGAATGGCAGCGCCGTGGAAAAGCTGATCGCAGAGCAATCGGCGCGCGCGAACGAGGCCATTTATGAAGCCGCACAGAGTCAGCCAAGATATTCAGGCATGGGGACCACGCTTGTGGTCGCGTTCTGGCACGACAATCACATGACGGTCGGGCACATTGGCGACTCGCGGCTCTACCGGCTGCGTGGGGAGACGCTCGATCTTCTGACGCGGGATCATTCCCTGCTGCAGGAGCAGATCGACAGCGGGATGATCACCCGCGAACAGGCCCGGTTTTCACAGAACAAGAATCTCGTGACGCGCGCGGTAGGCATCGATCCGGAGGTTGAGGCCGAGGTGCATACTTATCCGGTGGAGCCCGGCGACCTCTACCTGTTGTGCTCGGACGGGCTGAATGACATGTTGCCCGACGAAGACATCCAGTTGACCCTGACGTCCTTGCGATCGAACCTTCCGCTCGCGGCGGAGCAGCTGGTGCAGCAGGCGAACGATAACGGCGGGCGCGACAACGTTTCCGTGATTCTCGTCCGGGTCGCGAAGGAATTCCCGAGTCGCACGGGCTGGGCGGGAAGGTTGAAGGCTTGGATACGATAACGCTGGGGACATCACCATGGCGAAGTTGATTGTCAGTCTTGAAGGGTCGGTAATCAGGGACTACCCCCTAGAGAAGGAACGGGTGACGATCGGCCGCAAGCCGCACAACGACATACAAATCGAGAATCTGGCCGTCAGTGGCGAGCACGCATGCATTGTCACCATCCTGAACGACTCGTTTCTCGAGGACCTGGGCAGCACCAACGGAACGCTCGTCAACGGCAACTCGATCAAGAAGCACATCCTGCAGAACAACGACGTGATCGAGATCGGCAAGTACCGCCTGAAGTACGTGAGCGACGCGCCCATGGCGGGCCGAGCCACGGTCGACGAGTTTGAAAAGACAATGGTGCTCCGCGCCCCGGGACTGGCTCGCGCCGCATCGGGGAGATCGACCATGGAGGGCACGCCCTCCGGGCCGCGTACGATGGGCGTCATGATGCCCCCGCCGACCCCCAGACCGCCCTCGGCGTCACAGATGTTCCCGGGCGGCCGGGATCCGACTGCGTCGGGACCGCAAGTTTCAATCCGCGGCCGGGAGACCACGTCGTCCGGACCGGGAAACTCACCGGGAGGCCGAGGGGCGAGCACGTCCGGATCGTTGACCTCGCCGGGGGGTAAGGACCCGACGGCATCGAGGCCGCCAATCGCGGCCGAAGCAAAACCGGGGGGCGCCTCCGGACCGGAGGCTTCGCCGGAGGTCGAAGCTGCGCCGACGCCAGCGCCCACGAGAGCATCAGTTTCCCCAGCCAAGGCAACGTCCTCGGGACCCACTGCAACTTCTCCTGGCAGCCCGACGGGAGCTGCGCGCCCCGGCGCCACCGAAGCGCACCCGTTGGGCGCAATCCAGATCCTCAGCGGCTCGGGAGCGGGGAAGGAACTCGACCTCGTGAAGAACCTGACCACTCTGGGCAAGCCGGGCGTACAGGTAGCCGTCATCACCCGTCGGCCTCAGGGCTATTTCATTACCCACGTCGAGGGGGCCACCTCGCCAGAGGTAAACGGGCGGGCGCTTGATGCGCAAGCGCGCCTGTTACAGGACCATGACGTTATCGAGCTGGCTGGCGTGAAGATGGAGTTTTTCCTCAAGAAATAGGGTAATTCGCGGCTGCCAGCCCGGACGGGTTCACGCCGGCGGGCGTTGCGTTGAAACTCGGGCCGGGGGTCAGTCCAGCACTGACCGCCGGCCTTTTCGCCTGGTACGGAACTTGCAGCTACACGGGTTCGCTCTGCGGGGAAGCGTGCATTTTCCCGCTGAAATTGAAGGGAAAAGGGGTCTTTCGCTTGAGAAAACGGTTTGCCCGGATCGCCATCGGTCTCGCGATCGTGCTTGTGTTCCTCGGGCACGCGGCTGGCTATTACCCAGTACCCCTGCTCGCCAATCTGGAGTCGATCGCGTACGACACGCGTCTTCGGCTCACCATGCCGGGCACCGCCTACACGGGTATCGCGATTCTCGATATCGACGAGAAGAGCCTGGCGGAGCGGGAATACGGCGGCGAGGGCCACTGGCCCTGGCCGCGCGACCGGCTCGCTCTGCTCCTCGACAAACTTTTCGATCGGTACGAGGTCCTGATCGTCGGGTTCGACGTGGTTTTCGCAGAACGGGATGAATCGTCGGGGATCCGCGTGCTCGAGCGGCTCTCGGAGCAGGAGCTGCGGCATGTCCCGGAGTTTCAGGCGGAGCTTAAACGGATCCGCCCCAAGCTCCGTTACGACGATATTTTCGCCGGCAAGATGCGCGGGCGCCGGGTGGTGCTGGGCTATGTGTTCTCGAATGCCAGCGCCGGACGCGTCCAGAGAAAAGGCCTGCTGCCCCAGCCTGTTTTCGGCAACGGTGCGTTCGCGAAACGTCCGATCTATACCACGTCATGGAACAGTTATGCGGCAAATCTTGAGCCGTTCCAGAAAAGCGCGGGAAGTGCGGGCCATTTCAATTCCATCACCGACGATGACGGCATCGTGCGCCGCGTTCCCATGCTCGCCGAGTTCGGCGGGGCCTATTACGAGCCGCTCTCGCTGGCGATGGTGCGAACGCTTTTCGACCTGCGTTCCGTGCGGCCGGTCTTTCCCGACGAGGCCTACACGTCGCCGCACTACGCCGGGCTCGAGTGGCTGCAGGTCGGCTCGCTTCGCATTCCGCTCGATGAGACCGCAAGCGCGCTCGTTCCGTACCGGGGCCGGCAGGGAAGCTTTCCGTATTTCTCGCTGGTCGATGTGCTGCACGAGCGGCTCCCCATCGCCGAGTTGAAGGGCAAGATCGCTCTCGTCGGTGCGACCGCCCCCGGCCTCCTCGATCTGAGGGCAACGCCCGTCGGGCCGACCTATCCCGGAGTCGAAATCCACGCAAATCTCATCGCGGGCATACTCGATGGCGCGATCAAGCAGCGTCCTCCCTATGTGCTCGCCGCAGAGTTCATACTGCTTCTGACCTCGGGGGTCGCGATGGCCCTCCTGCTGCCGTTTCTCAGCCCCCTCGTGTCGACGGTAACGACGGCGGGAATCCTCGTGCTCGTGGTTGCCGCCAACATAGCCGTATTTCACTACGGCAACCTGGTGCTTCCCGTCGCATCGGGCCTGCTGATGATCCTGGCCCTCTACATCTTCAACATGGGCTACGGCTTTTTCGTGGAAGCGCGCGGCGTGAAGCGGATAACCAATCTCTTCGGCCAGTACGTGCCGCCCGAGATCGTGGAACAGATGGCGCGCAATCCCGACCGGTTCGACATGGCGCCCCGGGCCCAGGAGCTCTCCGTGCTCTTCTCCGACGTGCGCGGGTTCACCACGATATCCGAGAGCCTGTCGCCGGAGGACCTCTCGACCTACATCAACGAATATCTGACTACCATGAGCCTCGTCATTCGCGAGCGGCATCGCGGCACGCTCGACAAGTACATCGGCGACGCGATCATGGCGTTCTGGGGCGCGCCCGTCGCCGATCCGAAGCATGCGACCAAGGCGGTGCTGGCCGCACTGGAGATGCAGCGCGAGGTGCGCACGCTGAACGAGAAATTCAAGGCGAAGGGATGGCCCACGTTCAAGATCGGAATTGGCGTCAATTCCGGCGTGATGCGCGTCGGCGACATGGGATCGAAGATCCGGCGGGCCTATACCGTCATGGGTGACGCAGTCAACCTCGGATCGCGCCTCGAGGGCATCACCAAGGAATATGGGGCTGATATTATTGTCGGCGAAGGCACCAAGAACCTCCTCTCCGGCTTCGTCCTGCGCGAGCTCGACCGGGTGCGCGTGAAAGGCAAGGACGAGCCGGTTACGATCTACGAGCCCGTGGGGCTTGCCAGCGAGATCGACCAGCCGACTCTTGACGAGATTAATGCTTGGAATCAGGCGCTTAAGAAATATCGCGCCCAGGATTGGGACATGGCGGAGGAGCGGCTGCTGAGGCTCAGCCAGGCGGCGGGTGCGCGCGCCGAGCTCTACGACCTCTTTCTGGCGCGCGTCTCCGCGTTCCGGGAAAACCCGCCGCCTCCCGACTGGGACGGCGTGCTCACGTTCGAGACCAAGTGATGAAGGTGCGGATTCTTGGCTGCAGCGGCGGAATCGGCGGAGACCTCCGCACGACGTCCATGCTGCTCGATCACGACACCCTGATCGACGCGGGCACGGGCGTAGGCGATCTGTCGATCAACGAGCTTGCGCAGATCGACCATATCTTCATTACGCACTCCCACATGGATCACGTGGCGTCCATCCCGTTCATTGCCGACACGGTGGGGTGGTTGCGCGAGCGCCCGATTTCGGTACATGCGACGCGCGAGACCATTGCGATTCTCAAGGAGCATCTCTTCAACTGGAAGCTGTGGCCGGATTTCACCAGGATCCCGGATCCGCAGCACCCGGTGCTGCGCTACGAACCGCTGGCGCTCGGAGACAAGGTCGCCCTGAACGGCCGGCGCATCACGCCGCTGCCGGCCAATCACGTGGTGCCTGCGGTCGGCTACCAGCTTGATTCCGGCCGCGCGAGCCTGGTGTTCACCGGCGACACCACGACCAACGATGCGCTGTGGCTCGAGGTCAACAAGATCCTCAATCTGAAGTATCTGATCATCGAGACGGCGCTGTCCGACCGCGAGCGGGATCTCGCCATCGCCTCGAAGCACCTGTGTCCGAGCCTCCTGGCCGAAGAGCTTGCGAAGCTCAAGCCATCGCCGGAGGTGTATATCACGCATCTGAAGCCGCGCGAGGCCGAGCTCATCATGGAGGAAATCATGGTGAGGGTGAAGGAACGCCGGCCGCAGATGCTGCAGAATGACCAGGTCTTCGAGTTCTGAGGGGATGAATCTTGTGTTGACGCGCGCGCCGAAGAGCGACAGGGCAGGAAAGCGAAGCATGATTGTCAATGGAGCAGCAACTGATAGGGTGAGGGCATTATGAGCACCGTACTCCAGACCAAGCCGGCGGCCCAGGACCACCTGGCCGAGAAGCTGAATTTCCAGCAGCGGCTGCAGGCGGTTACCAACAAGATCCATGCGACCAAGAATATCGACGAGATCATTCTTGAGCTCTCGCAGGACCTGTGCGGGCTGTTCAATGCGGACCGCCTCACGATATACGTGGTAAGCGAGGACAGGGGATCCATCGTATCCAAGGTCAAGACCGGGCTGAACTCGTTCAAGGACATCAAGCTTCCGATCAATGACCAGTCGATCGCCGGCTTCGTCGCGGCGCACAAGCGTCCGATCAACATTCGCGACGTCTACGACGACAACGAGCTGAAGAGCTACAGCCCGAACCTGAATTTTCTCAAGGCCGTCGACGCCAAGACCGGCTATCGCACGAAGCAGATGCTGGTGGCGCCCGTGCTCGAAGGCAGATCGAAGGAGCTGATCGGCGTCATGCAGATCATCAACTGCAAGAGCGGACAGCCGTTCCTTCCTGTCATGGAAGAGGGCGTCGTGCAGTTGGGGGAAACCCTCGCGATCGCCTTCCGGCAGCGCCAGGGCCCGATGATGCAGGTGAGAACGAAGTACGACGGGCTGGTGACGAATGCCGTGATCTCGGCCGAGGAGCTGGAGCTCGCGCAACGTTCGGCGCGGCGCAAGAATCTCGACATCGAAACCGTGCTGATCGATGAGTTCAAGGTCAAGCTGACGACTCTCGGCGAGGCGCTCTCGTCGTACTTCAGCGTCCCGTACGAGCCCTTCAAGCAGGACCGGATCAAGCCGCCAGATCTGCTGAGGAACATGAACCGCAGCTTCTGCATGGCCAACCAATGGGTGCCCTTGGAGGACACGAAGGAAGGCATCGTCGTGATGTGCCTCGACCCGGAAAAGACCCGGGCATCGCGCATGGTCACCAACGTCTATCCCAAGAGCCGGGTTGTCTATCGGGTCACGACCAACCGCGAATTCGAGAACACGCTCGAACAGATGTTCGGCGTGGGATCCTTCGAGGACGTCGGGGACATCGGCGACATCCTCGGCACGCTCGACGAGGACATGGATGAAGGCGTGATCTCGGAGGACGTGGCCTCGGCTGCCAACGACAACGAGGTCGTGAAGCTCGTCAACAAGGTCATCATCGACGCCTATCAGCAGGGTGCTTCCGATATTCACGTGGAGCCGTACCCGGGGAAGGCCAAGACGGAAATCCGGTTTCGCAAGGACGGCGTGCTGATGCCCTACATTTCCGTGCCGGGCACGTACCGCAACGCGATCGCGGCGCGGCTAAAGATCATGTGCGACCTCGATATTTCCGAGCGGCGCAAGCCGCAGGACGGGAAGATCAAGTTCAAGAAGTTCGGCCCGCTCGACATCGAGCTGCGGGTGGCGACGATTCCGACGCAGGGCGGGGTCGAAGACATCGTCATGCGGATCCTGGCGGGCGGCGAACCCATACCGCTCGACAAGCTCGGGCTGTCCAAACACAATCTCGCGATTGCCAAGGAGTTGATCGACAAACCCTACGGCCTCTTCTTTGCCTGCGGGCCGACAGGGTCGGGTAAGACGACCACGCTGCATTCCTTGCTCGGCTACCTGAACACGCCGGACACGAAGATCTGGACGGCCGAGGACCCGGTCGAAATCACGCAAAAGGGTCTGCGTCAGGTCGGGATGAACCCGAAGGCCGGGGTCACGTTCGCCATCGCGATGCGGGCGTTTCTCCGGGCGGATCCCGACGTGATCATGGTCGGTGAGATGCGGGACAAGGAGACGGTATCGACCGGCATTGAGGCCTCGCTTACGGGGCACCTGGTGTTCGCGACCCTCCATACCAACAGCGCTCCCGAGTCTGTCGTGCGTCTGCTCGACATGGGAATGGACCCGTTCAATTTCGCCGATGCCTTGCTCGGCGTTCTGGCCCAGCGCCTTGCCAGGCGGATGTGCAGCTGCAAGGAGCCGCATGTGGCAAGCGCCGACGAGATCCAGGCATTGCTCGAGGAATATTCCGTCGAGATGCAGAACACAGCGGGCTGGAAGAAGGACCCGAAACTGGCCCGAGAGAAGCTCTACGAAGAATGGATCAGGGAGTTCGGCAACGAAAAAGGTCAGATCACGCTCTACACCGCCAAGGGCTGCGACACCTGCAACAACACCGGCTACAAAGGGCGCGTCGGCCTGCATGAGCTCCTGATCGGCACGGACCGCATCAAGAAGGACATCCAGGAGCACGCACGCGTGGCGAACATGTTCGCAACGGCGATCGAGGACGGAATGCGCACGCTCAAGCAGGACGGCATCGAAAAGGTGCTGCAGGGAATCACCGACATCCAGCAGGTGCGGGCGGTGTGTATCAAGTAGAGGCCACGACGCCCTTGCCGCCATGAACGACCTGCATCGGCCCCGGGACTCAGGAGATCTGCTCGACCGGCTCGACCAGCTGAACCGGATCGGCGTGGCGCTCTCGCAGGAGCGCGACATCACGAGGCTGCTCGAGCTCATCGTGGTGGCGGCGAAGAAGATCACGAACGCCGACGGCGGCACGCTCTACCGGATGACCGAGGACAAGACGCTCCGTTTCGAAATCGTGAGAAACGATTCGCTCGGCATGGCGATGGGCGGCACGAGCGGCGTGGCGATTCCGTTCCATCCCGTGTTCCTGTACGACAACGCGGGCGATCCCATTTACTCCATGGTCGCCGCTTACGCCGTCCACCACGACCGCTCCGTCAACATAGCCGACGCCTACACGCAGGAGGGCTTCGACTTCAGCGGCACCAAGAGCTTTGACCAGCAGACCGGCTACCGGTCCAAGTCCTTTCTCACCGTGCCGATGAAGAACCACGAAAACGAGATCATCGGCGTGCTGCAACTCATCAATTGCCGGGACCGCAACACGGGGCAGGTAATCGTTTTTTCCGACGCGGATCAGCACCTCGCCGAGTCGCTCGCGTCTCAGGCGGCGATCGCGCTCACCAACCGGCAGCTGATCAATCACCTCGAGAACCTGTTCGAGTCATTCATCAAGCTCATCAACGCGGCCATTGACGACAAGTCACCGTACACCGGCGGGCACTGCCAGCGCGTCCCCATGCTCACCATGCTCCTTGCGGAAGCGGTCAATCACTGCAAGGTTGGCCCGCTCAAGGACTTCACGTTGACCGATCACGATCGCTACGAGCTGAAGATCGCGGGTCTCCTCCATGATTGCGGCAAGGTCACCACCCCCGTGCATGTGGTGGACAAGGCGACGAAGCTGCAGACGATCTACGATCGCATAGGTCTCATCGACACGCGCTTCGAGATCGTCAAGCGCGACGCCGAGCTGGACCTCCTGCGCGCGCGGCTGGCCGCCCTGGGTCACCCACTACCCGATCTTACGCACGACCGGGAGTTTGCAGGCCGTATCAGACAGTTGGCCGAGGACCGCGAATTCCTGCGGCGGATCAATGTCGGTGGCGAAACCATGACCGATGCAGACATGGCGCGCGTGCACGAGATCTCCAGGACCTACGCCTGGATTGACGGAGAGGGCAGCCGTGCCGATTTTCTGACGCCGGAGGAACTGCACAACCTGACGATACGCTACGGCACGCTCACCCCCGAGGAGCGCCGGATCATCAACCACCACATCGAAGTGACGATACAGATGCTCGAGTCGCTGCCCTGGCCCAAGCACTTGAAGAACGTGCCGGAGTACGCGGGCGGCCACCACGAGCGCATGGACGGCAAAGGCTATCCCCGGGGTCTCACGCGGGAACAGATGTCGGTTCAGGCGCGCTGCATGGGAATCGCCGACATTTTCGAGGCCCTTACGGCCAAGGACCGGCCCTACAAGAAGGGGAAGACGCTGAGCGAGTCGCTGACGATTCTGGGCAAGTTCAAGCTGAACAACCATATCGACCCCGATCTCTTCGACATCTTCATGTGGGAGCGGGTCTACGAGAAGTACGCCGAGCAGTTCCTCGACCCGGAGCAGATCGACCAAGTGGACTTCAGCAAGATCCCGGGCTACGTGGAGCCGCCGGACCGGTAGCGGTGCGCCCGCCCGCGACCCATGGTCAGATCTGGGGTGCTATTTGTTGTCGCGAGAGCTCTCTTGCTCGGGGCGGGAAGGGGCATTGCGCGAAATATAGACGACCAGGCCTTCGGTCGCCAGCTCGATGAACTGGTCGGAATAGCCGAGCTCCTGCAGCTCCCAGCGAAAAGTGTTCGACAGGCGCGCTTTCTTGTAGACGCCAAGCTTGTGCGCACTCTTGAAGGCGATGGCCTTGTTGAAGCTCTCCTCCAGGATCGTGGAGAGGCGCTTCTGGGAAATCTTGCGCTCGCTGGCGCCCCGGTCCATACCGGGCGGGTAACGCTTGGCGACGTCCTGCGCCAGCGACTTTGCGAATTCATCGACCTGCCTTCCCGATACGGATCCGAACAGTCCCATGATGTGACTCTCCTTCAGTTGAGGCGGACCGCGCGCTATCGCCTTCCGCCGAATATGTTCCTCAGTATCCTGAGGCCGATGCCGCGCGCTGCCCCCGAAGGGCGCGCCTGCTGTGACACCGAATCCTTCTTCACCTGGATGTCGTAGAGCAGCAGGTCGCGCAGCACGCCGGCGTCCCCGATCGGCTCCACGCCGTGGAACGAGTTGTCGGTCTTCATGAAGGCAAACAGCGTGTTCGGCCGGTACTCCATGGTGGCCACCTTCCGGAAGAGGTTATGCGGATGGTGCGGGCCGCCGGGGCAACGAAAATCCGGGTCGATCGGCGTGTAGATCGAGGTTCCCAGGTGCTTCATGCTCTCGTCATCGGGACAATAGAAGACGAGCGACAGCACCCGGAGCGGCGAGTCAGTGTGCGGCCGGAGGTTGTAGTTGGTGTGATCGCGCACCACCAGCGATTCGCACCCGAAGCCCACATTTGCAGCGTCCTTGCCGAAGCGCTCGCGCACATGCTCGTCGAACTTGCCAACCATGGCATCGAGGAAGCGCTCGGCGAGGAGCCATTCCGAAAATTCAGTCCAGAATTCGCGCGCCGCCTCCGGCAGTTTCTCGAGCTCCGCCTTCTTCAGCGGCATGATGAACCGCTCGGCATAGGCTCCACTGGTGACGCGATTTGTGGACGCCAGGCTAACAAGATGCTCCGCACGGGGCCAGTTTCTGCGGAGCACCGCATAGAAATCCTGCGGGAACACCGAATCGACGTAGATGTGCGGATACGGATACGTCCGGAGCGGCGCATTGGCGACCTGGTATATGACGTGCTCTTCAGCGCCGGAAAACATAGTTTCCCACCCCTGCTGAGGGACCCGCGGTTCTGCGCGCGGCCTGCACCTGCTCTTCGGAGTACGTGAAGCCCAGGCCCGCCAGCTCTTCCACGATCCGTCGATGCTCCTCGAGCCCGGAGTTGATCTCCACCACTATCGACTTCAGACGCGGGTCGCGCAGTGTGGCTCGGCAGCCCGCCACCACCTTGTGCTCGAGGCCATCCACGTCGATCTTGACATGCGTCGGCACCGGCAACGTCCCGTCACTGACAAGTCGGTCGAGCGTGGTGGACGCGCAGCCCTGCGCGTACGGAGCGGATCGCGGCCGCAGATGATGGTCGAGTTCGGCGCCGTAGGTGTGCCCTGACGCTCCCGGCGTGAATCCGCTCAGGTGAAGGAGCGCAAAGCCGGTTTCGTCCGAGAGGGCGAGACAGTAGGCCGTCACATTGCCGCTCAGGCCGTTAGCGACGATGTTCTTGTTGAGCAGTGCAAAGTTCTGCGACTCCGGTTCGAATGCATACACGCGCGTGCCGCGCGTTTTCGCCGCCCAAATCGAGTACATTCCGACATTGGCGCCGATATCCACCAGCACATCCTCCGGCGCGAAGCCTCGGATCCACTCGATGGTGTCGGGCTCTTTCTTGAACAGCGTATCGACGCGCCACTTGGCGAAGCGGTTGGGTGTGCAGTATGCAACTTCCGTTGCGCCGTCATGCACCGTTACAATCGGATTGATCATTTCCACGTCTTCAATCGTAAGTTGCGCGAGCGGAGACGGGCGTGTGGCAGATTGTGGGTGGCGGTCGCGTTTGCGTAGCGGCCACAACAAGAGTCGGAAAACGTTCATCAGTATGGCGCTGCCGCGCACTGGCGCGTTAGACGGCGCGGTTCGACACGAGCATCCACAACGATAAATCGCCTTGTAAAATAGAATGTTAGATTATCATTTCGAGCGCCGGTTGCGTCAATAGGTACCCATCCGGAGCGCGCGAGGAACCGCATCACGTGTTGAGATCGCTCATCAGACGGATGGTTCGAGGCGCGCGCACGAAGCATAACGCGCGAGCCGGTCGCGCAGCGACGGTCGATCTTGAACAGGCGCGGGCGCTTCAGCACAGCGGCGATCTTGCGCGGGCGCGCGTACTGTGCGAAGGAATTTTGTCGCGCGATGCCAGCCACGCGGGCGCGCACGCGCTGCTTGGCGCCCTGTTCGGCCAGGAAGGTGATCTCGTGCACGCGCATCATCACCTTATGGCAGCTCTCCGCGTCAAGCCGGACCTCGAAGAGGCCCGGCTCGGTCTTGGCAATGTGTATTTACTGCGCGGCGATGCCCGCGCCGCAGCCGCCGAGTATCGGCAGGCGTTGGCGGTGAATGCGGACTCTGCGATCGTCCATCTCAGTCTGGGGCGGGCCCTGCGGGCCCAGGGCGACAATACCGCGGCGCTCGAGCATTTCCATCACGCGCTGGCCCTGTCCCCCATGCTGTCTGGCGCTGTCGTGGAAGCGGTACAGTGCCACGTGCGCCTCGGTACCTGCCAACAGGCGCTTGCACTCGCCGCTGCGGCCGTGCAGCGCTGCCCGGGCGCGGCCGAACTCCACGTGGCCCTGGGGTTTGCTTACCAGAACACGCATCGGGCGGCGGATGCATTGGAATGCTACAAGACCGCCCTTGCCCTCGACGGCGCCGATGCCGACGTGTACACCAACCTCGGCATCGTCTACCAGCACCTCGGTTGCATGGAGGAATCACTGGTCTCTTTTGGGCAGGCGCTTGCTCTGGCGCGGGATTCCCCGCTTGCGCATTTTCACCGTGGGCTGGCGCGACTCTTGATGGGCGATTACGCGAACGGCTGGGCCGACTACGAGATGCGCCTCCTAAGCGAGGACCGTCTACCCCGCCCGGTTGCCGCCCCGCGTTGGGACGGTTCGGCGCTGGAGGGGCGCACGCTGCTCGTTTTCGGGGAGCAGGGCTTGGGTGACGAGATCATGTTCGCGTCGTGCCTGCCGGACGTGTTGGCCGCAGCCGGGCAATGTGTAATCGAGTGCCATCCCAAGCTGGAGGGGATCTTCCGCCGGTCGTTTCCGCGGGCTGCGGTCTACGCCGCCGCGCCGCCGTGCGCCGATTCAGATGCTGCCAGGATCGGGCACATCGACTTCGAAGTGCCCATCGGATCGCTGCCGCTCTACCTGCGCCGCTCGCCTGCGGAGTTTCCCCGGCATGCGGGGTACCTGGAGGCCGAGGCCGGGCGGGTGGCGGCATGGCGCAAGCGCCTTGCCGCGCTGGGCCCGGGCGTGAAGGCGGGAATCTCCTGGGCCGGTGGAACCTATCGCTCACGCTCTCCATTGCGCTCGATTGCTCTGGAGCAGTGGCGGCCGATCCTCGAGACACCGGGCGTGCGGTTCGTGAGTCTGCAGTACGGTGACGTAACGCCTGCGCTCAAGGCATTGGCGGTGCAGGGGTACCCCCGCATCGAGCACTGGCAGGACGCGATCGACGACTACGAGGAGACGGCGGCGCTCGTCAGCGCGCTCGATGTCGTCATCTCCGTGCAGACGGCCGTGGTGCACCTCACGGGCGCCCTCGGCAAGACGGCATGGGTGATCGTTCCCTGCGCGCCGGAGTGGCGCTACGGAATTGCCGGGCCGGGGATGCCTTGGTATCCTTCAGTGCGCGTTTTTCGCCAGACGTCTGCCGGTGAATGGGGGCCGGTGCTCGACGCCGTCGCCGGCGAGCTGCGGGCGCTGGCGGACGCGCCAGCGCAGCCCATCGATCCGGACGCTACGCGGCGCAACCAGGGAAGCCGATGAGTTATAGCCGTGCCAATCCGAGCCCGCGCTACGTGGCGCTGCAGGAGCTCTATCATGCCATGCACCGCGAAGGGGAAAGATTCCTCGGCATCGCGCCCGAGGACACTTTCCCCGGGTCGAGCCTGGCACCCCAGGCTGGCCGCATCCGAAGGCTGATCCGCGAGACGGGGGCGCTGACGATTCTCGACTACGGCAGCGGGAAGGGCAGGCAGTACGATCCCCGCCCGATAAACGACGGGGAAGGCGGTGAGTGGCCGAGCGTCATGGATTACTGGGACGTGGAAGAGGTCGTCTGTTACGACCCGTGCTATCCTCCGTTCAGCCAGTATCCTTCGGACCGGTTCGACGGCGTCATATCGACGGACGTGCTCGAGCATTGTCCCGAGGAAGACGTGCCGTGGATCGTGGACGAGATCTTCGGGTTCGCAAAGCGCTTCGTCTTCGCGAACGTCGCGTGCTATCCGGCGCGAAAGCGCCTGCCCAACGGCGAGAACGCCCATTGCACCATCAAGCCGGTCGAGTGGTGGCGCGAGCTCGTTCGGACGACCGCGGCGCGACATCCCGGTATCGAGTGGGAGTTCTGGATACAGTGGCGCGAGGATACCCCGCAGGGATTTCGCCTGCTGGAGGAGCGGGTGAGCGAACGTTAGCCGGTGCGGGCGGGCGGCACGGCGGCTGAGCACCGGAGCGAGCGACGATGATCAGGGTCTTCATCGGTTACGATCCCCGCGAGGCGGTGGCATTCAGCGTTCTCGCCTACAGCATACATGCGCGCACCTCGGCGCTGGTCTCGATCGCGCCCCTCATGCTCTCGCAGCTGAAGGGCGTCCTGCGGCGGGAGCGGCATCCCCTGCAGAGCACGGATTTTTCCTTCTCGCGCTTTCTCACTCCTTATTTCTCCGATTTCTCGGGCTGGTCCCTGTTCATGGACTGCGACATGCTGATGCTCGAGGATATCACGCGGCTGTGGGAACTGCGCGACGAGCGCTTTGCCGTGATGGTCGTCAAGCACAACCACGTTCCGAAGGAAGCGGTGAAGTTCCTGGGCGAGCCGCAGAGCCGGTACGAGAAGAAGAACTGGTCGAGCGTCATGCTCTTCAACAATGCGAGGTGCCGCGCGCTCACGCCGGACTACGTCAATTCCGCCTCGGGCCTCGAGCTGCACCAGTTCAAGTGGCTCGAGAGCGACGGGCTGATCGGCGCGCTGCCCGCACGCTGGAACCACCTGGTCGGGTACGATCCGCCGAGCCGCGACGCCGCGATCGTGCACTACACGCTGGGCGGCCCGTATTTCCCCGAGTTCGAAGACTGCGAGTACGCGGACGCATGGCGGGCCGAGAAAGACGCGATGCTGCGCACGGCGAAACGCACGGCGTGAGCCGTTCCGGGCGTGCGGACCAGGGTGCAACCCGATGTTAGGGGGCCTGCAACGGGCGTGGCGCGCGTTTCTCGGGGATCCTGCCGCGCGCGCAGAGGTGCCGCCCGGCGGACCCGGGTCCGCCGGCTGGCTCGGGGAACAGCTCGGGAAGATCGCGGCAGGCGCGCCCCATGAGGCATTCCGGGAGGCCGCGGCGGCCGTGAGCTGCAATCCCGTGAATCCCGAGGCTCACTACGCACTGGGCAAGGCGGCCCTTGCGCAGGGAGACGTCGATCGCGCCTGCGCGGCGCTGGCGCGCGCCGCAGAGCTCGCGCCCGGACGCGCGGAGTTCCGTTTCGACCTGGGGCTCGCGCTCGAGCGCTCGGGCGACCGCAGTGGCGCGTTGTCCGAGCTGCAGAGCGCGGCGGCGCTTCAGCACGACCACGTGCCGGCTCTCTTTCATGCCGGGCGCCTGCACTCGGTGCTTGGGGAGGCCGAGGAGGCGCGCGACTGCTACAGCCTCGCCCTCGCGTTCGATCCGCGATCGAGCGCCGCGCGGATCGAGCTGGCCAAGTTGTACGAGTCCGGAGGCGACCCGGAAGCGGCGGCGAGAGTGCTCGAGGAGGCCGTGGTGGCGGAGATTGCCGATGGCGACGTGCTTTGCGAGCTGGCCGGACTGGCGGCTCGACAGGGCGAAGTCGAGCGGGCGGTATCGCTCTGCTCGGGCGCGATCGGCCGGTTTCCGAGGGAAACGGCTCCGCTGGTAAATCTCGGCCTGATCCGCCTGCTGCACTTCGGCGAGGGGGGCGCGGCGGAAGCACTCTTCCGGCGCGCAGCCGGGCTCGATCCGCGGTCGATCGAGGCGACGGCCAACCTCGGGCTGGCGCTGCAGGAGCAGGGACGGTTCGAGGCAGCGCTGGAACACTACGAGAGCGCCATCCGCGCCCGCCCGGAGGTCGTGGAGTTCCGCTGGAACCGGGGCCTGGCGAACCTCCTGCTCGGCAACTTCGCTAGCGCGTGGGAGGACTACGAGCTTCGAAAGGTCAGGCCGGACGCCGGCGGCGTGCACGAGAAGTTCACCCTGCCCGCGTGGAACGGCGCATCGCTCGCGGGGCGTTCCATCCTGGTCTATGGGGAGCAGGGCCTGGGCGACGAGATCATGTTCGCATCCTGCCTCGACGCGGTGATCGCGCGGGCTGACCTGACCGTCGTCGAATGCGACGCCCGCCTCGCAGCGCTGTATCGCCGCTCCTTTCCCCAGGCGCGCATCGAGCCGCGCGGCCCGAGCCGCGATCGCGACTGGCGCGTGTCGTACCCCAGCCTCGAGTTGCAATCGGCGGTCGGTTCCCTTCCGCATCACCTGCGCCGACAGGATGCGGATTTCCCGGAGCGCAACGTTTACCTCGAAGCCGACGGGGGCATCAGGGGCCGGTGGCGTGAGCGCCTGCGCGCGTTAGGACCGTCCCGCAAGATCGGGATTTCGTGGAGGGGAGGGACACTGGCGACGCGCGGTGCGCTGCGCTCGCTTTCCCTCGACGAGCTGGGCCCCCTGCTCGATGCGGACGACGTGACGTTCGTGGTGCTGCAGCGTGGACTTCTGCCCGCGGAGCGCGCTGCCCTCGCGGCGCGGTCCAATGTGCACATTCCCGGGGATGTCGAAGATATCGACGAGCTGGCGGGGCTCATTGCCGCGCTCGACCTTCTGATCAGCGTGCCCACCACGAACGTCCATCTGGCGGGAGCGCTCGGCCGCCCGCTGTGGATTTTCCTCACGTGCAGCCCCGAGTGGCGCTACCTCTGGGAGGGCGAGCGCATGCCCTGGTATCCCACCGCCCGCCTGCTGCGCCAGCCGCGGCCCCGTGAGTGGCAGCCGGTGGTAGAGACGGCTCGCGCGTGGCTCACGGGCGCTGGCGGATAGCGCGGCCGACCGTGCTCCTTCGTCTGCTGCTGCGGCTGGCTGGAGGAAGCGGCGCTCGTCGGCCCGCGGCGCCCGCACAGGCCCCGGCCGCAGCGGTCCCGCAGAGGGCTTCCGAGGCGTGCGCGGAAGCAATCGCCAGTATCGCGCGAGGGGATCTGACTGTCGCGGAGGTGCTTTTGAACGAGGCGATCGATTTGCAGCATGACCTCGCCGATGCCCATTTCCAACTGGGAAAGTTGCGCGAGCAACGCGGGCAGCGTGCGGACGCCGCTGACTGCCACGAGATGGCGCTGCACTTCGATGCCGGGCACGTGCCCGCGCGGCGAGCTCTCGCCGGGTTGCAGCAGGCGCTGGGCGATCACGCCGAGGCGGCTGCGCACTTTCGCAAGTTGATCGACCTGGATGCACGGGATCCTGCAGCGCACGGCAATCTTTGCCTCGCGCTCTACGAGCTGGGAGCCTACGAGGAGGCGCGCTCGCACGGCGAGCGCGCGGTCGCCCTCGATCCACGCATGGCCGAAGCGCACCACAACCTTGGACTGGTCCTCTCCGCCCTCGGCGAGCCGGCGCCGGCCGTTGCGCATTTCCGGCGCGCGCTGGATATCAAGCCTCTTGCCGCGATCGCCGCTGGGCTGGGGCATGCTCTGCGGGATCTCGGCCAGATCGACCAGGCAATTGCCGCATACGACCGCGCATTGCGGCTGACCCCCGGGTACGGCGACGCGGTGAGTAACCGGGCGCAGGCTTATCTTCTGAAGGAGGACTACCGGCCCGGCTGGGAGCAGTACGAGAAGAGGTTTGAGGCGAGCGGAACGGCCGTTCGCGATTTCGGCCTGCCGCGCTGGAACGGCGAGCCGCTCACCGGCAAGACGATACTCGTGCACGCCGAGCAAGGTCTGGGTGACGAGATCATGTTCATGTCGTGCCTGCCGGATCTGGTGGAACGAGCGGAGCGCGTCGTAATCGAGTGCAGCCAACGACTGGCCGCGCTTGTGCGGCGCTCGTTTCCACGGGCGATCGTGCACGGCGGATCGAAGGAGGATCCCTCCGACTGGATCGCGCAGCTTGGCCCGGTTCACTGCCAGCTACCGATCGGCAGCCTGCCCCGGTGGTTCCGCCCCGAGCGTGCGGCGTTCCCCACGGCGGGGGGTTACCTGCGCCCGGACCCGCGAACCGTCAGCGGGTGGCGCTCGCGCCTCGAATTAGGCGGCAAGCCGGCAGTCGGATTGTCATGGCGCGGCGGCACGCCGAAAACGCGCGCCCGCCTGCGCTCGATGACGCTGGAGCACCTCACGCCGGTCCTGCGGCCGGACGTCGTGTGGGTAAGCTTGCAGCACGGCACCGACTGCGCAGAGCTGAGCGGACCGGCGGCCGTGATCCGGAATTTCGCCGGGGTCACCGAGGATCTCGATCAGCTGGCCGCCTTGATCTGCGCGCTCGATCTGGTCGTGACCGTGGACAACACCAACCTTCACTTGTCCGGCGCGCTCGGCCGACCGGCGTGGGCCATGCTGCCTGCAAGCGCAGAGTGGCGCTACGGCTGCGGCGGCGCGACGATGCCGTGGTATCCTTCCGTTAGGCTCCTTCGCCAGGGCGCCGACCGGCGCTGGCAGCCGGTCATCGAGCAGCTCGGCGCGGAGCTGGCGGAATTTATTGGCCACACCGGCACGCGGAGTTCATGAATGTCCTTCACGAGACAGCGACCTAGTGCCCGTTATCGCGAGTTGACCGAGCTGTATCGCCGGCTGCACGTTGAGGGCGAGCGGTTCCTCGGTCTCAAGCCGGAAGGGACCTACCCGGGCATCAGCCTGCTGCCGCACCTCGGGCGCATCAAGGCGCTGATCAACGAGACCGGCGCGCGTACGATCCTCGATTACGGCTGCGGCAAGGGCCAGCAGTACGAGCCCCAGCGAATTGCGCTGCCCGGCGGAGGTGAGTGCGACAGCGTGGTCGATTTCTGGGATGTCGACGAGGTCCGGTGCTACGACCCCTGCTACGAGCCCTACAGCAGGTTGCCGCAGGAGCAATTCGACGGCGTGGTGTGCACGGATGTGCTCGAGCATTGTCCGGAGGAGGATCTGCAGTGGATAGTGGGCGAGATGTTCTCGTTCGCGACCCGCTTTCTGTACGCGGGAATTGCCTGCTACCCGGCGAAAAGCCGCCTGCCCAACGGCGAGAACGCGCATTGCACCGTGCGCCCACCCGAGTGGTGGCAGGAGCTCTTCGGCGGCATCGCGACTGGCTATCCCGGCATCAAGTGGAGCGCGTCGTTCACGGAACTGCCGGTCACTGCCGCCTAGTCGGGAGCTCGGGCGCTCCGATTTCGACTCGCAACTGAAGGCGGCGCATGCTGGGTTCTGTCCTCGGAAGAATGTATCGCGCGCTCGTCGGCAGGATTACCGGTGTCGACCGGATCGTTGAGGAACGCGTTGCCCGCGAGATCGGCAATCGGATCCCGGCGCTGCTGAAGGCGGAGCTGGCGGCGTTCTTGCGTTCCGGGACCGAGCCCCGGGCGAGCATTGACGTCGAACAGGCTGCTTACTTTCTGGCCTCGGTTTCATCCGCACAGTACTTTCTGGAGCATATGCGCATGGCGCGGAACCTTCAGCGCCCGCACGCGCTGCTCGAGTTCGCGCTCGAGCAATGCTCGGTGGAAGGGCTCGTGCTCGAGTTCGGGGTCTACCGGGGAGATTCGCTGCGGGTTATCGCCGCATGCACGGAGGGCCCGGTCTACGGGTTCGATTCGTTCCAGGGTCTGCCCGAGGACTGGACACATCATCAGAAAAAGGGCCGTTTCTCGCTCGATGGAGCGTTGCCCCGGTTCGAGCAGGCCAACGTGAAGCTCGTCCCCGGCTGGTTCGAGGATACGCTGCCGGCTTTTCTTGCGGAGCACCCGGGCCCGACACGCTTCGTTCACGTGGATTCCGATCTCTATAGCTCGGCGGTGACCGTGTTAGAGCGGCTCTCGCCGCGCATCGGGTGCGGCACGGTTATCGTGTTCGACGAGTATTTCAATTATCCCGGCTGGGAGCACCATGAGTTCCGGGCGTTCCAGGAGTTCATCCGGGCGACGGGGCTGCGCTACCAGTATCTGGGCTTCGCCTCGAGTCATCAGGGCGTTGCGGTAAAGATTCTTTGACGAGCTTAATGTCGGCCGGGGTAGCAAGGGCACGCCCGGTGCGGCGATGGGAAGATTGAGCATGGGAATGCGTGCTGTGCTCAGGAACTGGTTCGCGCGCCGTGCCGCCGCGCCGGCGGACGACCGGCTGGGCACGGCGCTCGCGGGGCCGACCGATAGGGGTGCGGAAGCCCGCAACAGTTTTCAGCAGGGTGCTGCGCTGGCGGCAGCCGGACGGCTCGACGAGGCGGCCGCCGCACTCGGTCACGCGTTGGACCATCGGCCGGATTACGCCGAGGCGCTGCTCCTCCAGGGCTCCGTTTTTTTCAAGCTCGACCGGCATGAGGACGCGATCGACAGCCTGCTGCTCGCCACGCACCTCAAGCCGGCGCCGGCGGACGCCTACTTCCAGCTGGGCCTCATTGAGGTTGCGCGCGACCGGCGCGAGGATGCCGAGCGCTGGTTCCGCGGGGCCGTGGAGCAAGACCCGCGGCACGCCAAAGCGCATAACGCCCTGGGCGCTGTTCTGACCCGGCGCAATGCCTTCGAGGAGGCGGCTGAAATCTTTCAACGTGCAATTGCTGCGGATCCCGATCTTGCACCAGCCCACAGCAACCTCGGCTGCATGCTCATCACGCGGCTCGACCGGTTCGAGGAGGGCGCCCGGCACGTCGAGACCGCCTGGCGGCTCAACCCGGAGGATCCCGATGTGATCTGCAACAAGGCGATGCTCCTGCTGTACCAAGGCAAGCTCAGCGAGGCGGTCGAACTGTTCGACCGGCTGATCGAAACCGGCGTGAACACCGATCTCGCGCGACTGAACCGTGGGCTGGCGCGGCTCAAGCAGGGCGACTTTGCGCGCGGCTGGGGCGACTACGAGGCGCGCAAGCGCACCTCGTGGGAGTACGTGCAGCGAGAGTTTCCGTTCCCGGAATGGCGCGGAGAGCCGCTGGCCGGCCGGAGCATCCTGGTCCTGGCCGAGCAGGGACTTGGCGACCAGATCATGTTCGCGTCGTGCATCCCGGACCTGATGGGGCTGGCGGGACAAACCGTGATCGAGTGCCCGTCGAAGCTCGCGCCGCTTTTCCGCCGCTCCTTCCCGGACGCCACCGTGAGCGGCATCCACGGGCAGGACGGACTTCGCCGGAACGGCTTGCCACTCGCCGATTTCCACGTTGCGATGGGCAGTCTGCCGCTTCACTTCCGGCGGTCGCTCGACGAGTATCCCGTGCACGATGGCTACTTTCGCCCCGACCCGGGACGCGTTGCGGACTGGCGCGGACGCCTCGCGGCGCTGCCGGGAACGCTCAGAGTCGGCATATCGTGGCGCGGCGGCACGAAATCGTCGCGCCAGTCGGTGCGGTCGATTCCCCTCGGCGACTGGATGCCGGTCCTGAAGCGTGGCGAGGCCAGCTTCATCAGCCTGCAATATACCGACTGCCGGGACGAGATCCACCGGGTCGAGCGGGAGCACGGCGTGCGCATACACCATTGGCAGGACGCCATCGACGACTACGACGAAACGGCTGCGCTGGTCTGCGCGCTCGATCTCGTGATCTCGGTGCAGACGGCCCTCGTCCATCTCGCCGGCGCGCTCGGCAAGCCGGTATGGGTGATGGTGCCGGGCGTCTCGGAATGGCGCTACTTGCAGTCGGGGGAACGCATGCCCTGGTATCCTTCCGCGCGGCTCTTTCGCCAGGCCCGTGGAGGTGGATGGACGCCGGTGATCGAGGAGGTTGCCCGTCGGCTTGCGGCCTGGGGATGACGGCGGCTCGCGTCTCGCGAGGTGATGCGCGGTCGCACTCGTCGGGCCACGATCCGCCCACGAAGCCATGTTAGGTTCCTTGCTAAGAAAGCTGTTCAGCAGCGGGTCATCCGCACGAGGGTCTGCGGGCGCAAGCCGTTCACGAGACGCTTCGGGCGGGGTGAAGGCCCACTATGTCCGCGGTTTGATGCTGGAGCAACAGGGCCGAGCCGAGGAGGCGCTCGAGGCGTACAACCAGGCGCTTGAAGGAGATCCCGCGCACCTCGGAGCGCTCGATCGGAAAGGGGCGATTCACGACGCGCGCGGGGAGTTCGAGGGGTCGCTCGACTGTGCGCGGCGGTTCATCGAAATCGACGGGCGCAATGCGGGCGCTCATCGCAATCTCGGGCTCATGCTGCGCGAGATGGGGAAGTTCGAGGAGGCCGAGCGATCGCTTCGCGCGGCCATTTCGCTCGACCCGGGACTTGAGAATGCCGCCTCCCATCTCGCCCTGGTGCTGATCGACCAGGGACGGCTCGACGAGGCGGAGCGCATTCTGTCGGATGTACTGTCCGCGGCGCCTGATCACGTGGAGGGCCGATGGACATCAGCGCTGATCTACCTGCAGCAGGGGCGCTTCGATGTCGGCTGGGATCTCTATGAATCGCGCGAGGCAAGGCGCGGGGCATCCCAGCGGCGGGGCGCCGTGCCGGAATGGGACGGGCGTTCCGCGCCCGACGGTCCCCTGCTGATCTATTCAGAGCAGGGACTGGGCGACGAGATCATGTTCGCATCGTGTTTCAACGACGTGCTGCGCCTGGCTCCATCCTGCATCATCGAGTGCGAGCCGCGACTGGAGCGGCTTTTTCGACGGTCTTTTCCCGCCGCGGCGATACTGCCCGGCGCCGGTGCGCGTGGACTGCCCCCGGTGGCAGCGCAGATCGCGACGGGGAGCCTGCCCGGCCATTTCCGCAGGTCGTGGTCCGATTTTCCGCGGCACAGCGGCTATCTCGTTCCCGAGCCGGCGAAGGTCGCGGCCTGGCGCGAGCGGCTGCGCGGGCTCGGGCCGGGCCTTAAAGCGGGGTCGGCCTGGACCGGCGGGGCCTTGAAGACGCGGCGTCGATTGCGGTCCATCGAACTGCGACAGTTGCTGCCGATCGTATCCAGCGATCAGGCCCGGTTTGTCAGCCTACAGTACGTCGAAAGCGCGGCCGAGATCGCGGCGTTCAATGAAACGCACGGCCCGGTGATTCACCACTGGCCGGAAGCGACCGGTGATTACGACGAGACGGCGGCGCTCGTGGCGGCGCTCGACGTGGTGATCAGCGTGAGCACGGCAGTCGTGCATCTCGCGGGCGCACTGGGCAAGCCGGTGTGGGTGATGGTGCCCGCAGCCCCCGAGTGGCGATACCTGCGGCGCGGAGACGCGATGCCCTGGTATCCGTCGGCGAGATTGTGGCGCCAGCAGCGGTTGGGAGACTGGGAGCCCGTGATTGCCGGGATTCGCGAGGCACTCGTAACGTTTCGGGCAGCATGTTAGAACGCCCGTCCCGGGCGTCGTAGAGCAACGGGCCGGCTGGCGCGTTTCCGCCAGACGGACTGACGGAAATCGTCACCCGGTGACGGCGCGCGCCCGTCGTGTAAGCGCTCGAAGACGCTTGTCGTGCGTGAAACAGATCACAGGCCGGTCGCTCCTGAAAGAAATCGGGGACACATGTCACGGCGATTCCGTGGAATCGGCGCCAAATACGGCACATGCATTGCTGAACCCTGAATTCCAACACGTTTTCACGACGCAGCAAATCTTGTGTCTATGTCTATGATACTAAAACGTTTTATGAGAATATGCCCCGCTGGTATGGAACTTGCTGCTTCAATGGCGCAAACATTACGTTTGTACTTTTGGCCAAACTAACAGGAGAAGCACATGAAGCGCATTCAAAGGGGTTTTACCCTGATTGAGTTGATGATCGTGGTAGCAATCATCGGCATTCTCGCCGCAGTCGCGCTACCTGCTTATCAGGACTACACCATTCGCTCGAAGGTGTCGGAACTGATCCTGCAGGCGAGCGGTTTCAAGACCTCGGTCGCCGAAGCCGCGCAGTCCAATGCCACGCTCGGCAGCGCGGGCCTCGGGCTGACCGTGACGCCCGGCGGTAAGGTCACCGCCGGCAGCGTTTCGATGGATGGCGTGATCTCAATCTCGGGCGACAATACGTCGGCCTCGGTCGGCACGGCTGTGACGGTCATTCTGACGCCGTCCATATTGTCGGACGGCAAATTGACCTGGGTTTGCTCGACGAGCGCCGCGACGATGCACCGCTACGTGCCGTCGGAGTGCCGCCACTAAGCAACCCCAGCGGTACGGACCGGCGTTCCCGGTCCGAGCCTCAAGGAAAACCCCTCGCAAGAGGGGTTTTTTTTGGAGCGGGCGGTTGATCGCCTGCTGCCGCGCCTCGGGATTTGGCACGGCTCTTGCTGTTCTACTACTGCCGCACTGATTCACGGAAGTCTCGTTCTCGGGGACAGCAATGACGACACGGATAATGAAGGGATTCACGTTGATCGAGCTGATGATCGTGGTGGCGATCATCGGGATTCTGGCCGCCGTCGCCCTGCCGGCCTACCTGGACTACACGGTGCGCTCGAAGGTGTCGGAGTTGTTGCTGCAGGCGAGCGCGCACAAGATGCAGGTCGCGGAGAAGGTGAACATCGACTCGACCCTCGCGAACGCGGGCGTGGGGCTCACCGTCGTGCCATCGGGCAAGATCACAAGCGGGAGCGTGACGGCCGACGGCATCATCACCGTCGGCGGCGACGGCACGACCCTCGGCACCGTCGTTACCGTTGTCCTGACGCCCTCGATTGCGGGCGGGCGGCTCATCTGGGCCTGCTCTGCCGGCACCACCACGTCGATGAAGTTCATGCCGGCCGAATGCCGCCACTGAGCGCAAAGCTCTCACAGCTGGGAATACGCGAAAGGATTTACCCGCCTCGAGCGGCTCATCGTTCTCGCGAATTGAGAACGCGCGTGAGCGCCCTCCCGGGCTAGAGGCGGGCAACGCCCTTATTGGTATCAGTGCCGATTAGCCTTGGCTGGTTAAGCTCGACCGGGCGCACGATCTTCCTTGCGCTGAGATAGCGCGCAACAACCTCCCAGATCGGTTCGCCGGTCGCTCCCTCGGCAACCGGTGCCCAGCCGGCGACCCTGTACTTCCGTCCTGGGTCGATCGGCTTGCCGCCATGCCGCATGTCTCGTATCCGATCGCCCATTCTCGCGCCAGGAGCGCAAGCGTAGCTCAGGCCACCGATGCGAACCATATCTCCGCCCTGCTGCTTGTAGGGATCCGGATTGAAGAGATTGTCGCAGACGTCCTCGAGGATGACCTTGATCTGCTCGCCGGTCAGCTCCGAAAGCGTCGAGTAGGAATAGGTCGTGGCGGTCTGGTCGAGCAGGTGCTCCATCGTGATCGCCTGCCCTGGAAGAAGCGACGTGCCCCAGCGGAAGCCTGGAGAGAAGGCGATTTCAGCATCCTGGACGGTCATCATTGCATCGCAGATCAGCTGATCAAACGTGCCGTTGAAGTTACCGCGCCGGTAGAGCAGCCCCTCGGTTATCGCCAGCTTTTCGCCAAGTCGTGCCTCGTACGGCGCGCGCGTTCTCGCAATCAACTCCGTCATTGCCGCGTCGGGCGGCAGGACGTTCGAGAAGACCGGCAGCAAGCGGTAGCGGTACCGCGCGATACGGTTATCTTTCACATCGAGGTCGAGCACCGCGAGGAACTTGCCGTTCGAGCCCGCGTTGGTCACCAATGTCTGGCCGCTGCGATTCTTGACAATCGAGGGCTGGGGAATGGCGTCATGGGTATGGCCGCCGAGTATGACGTCAATGCCTGCGACACGTCCCGCGAGCTTGAGATCGATGTCCGACCCGTTGTGAGACAGCAGCACGACCACGAGGGCGCCCTTGGTGCGCGCCTCATTCACGACTTTCTGGAGCTCTTCTTCCTGGATGCCGAACGTCCACTCGGCGACGAAACGGCGGGGATGCGCGATCGGGGTATAGGGAAAAGCCTGACCAATGATCGCCACCGGCACCCCGCCCAGATTGCGGATCGTATAAGGCTTGAATACGGGGTCCCCAAAGTCCAGTGTCTTGACGTTCTGCGCGAGGAAGTCGATTTTTCCCGCGAGCTCCTTGGCAACCGCCTCCTTAACCCGCTTGGCGCCGTAGGTAAATTCCCAGTGTCCCGTCATGACGTCGACGCCGAGGAGCCTGCACGCCTCGATCATGTCGGCCCCCTGGGTCCAGAGGGACACGCCGGAGCCCTGCCAGGTATCGCCGCCGTCGAGCAGCAGTGAGTTCGGGCGCTCGGCGCGCAGGCGTTTCACCAGGGTCGCCAGATGGGCGAAGCCTCCGATTTTCCCGTAGGTTCTTGCCGCGGCGACGTAGTCGAGGTGGGTAAAGGCATGCGCCTGCGCACTCCCTGCCTTGATTCCGAAATGCTTGAGGAGGTGCTCGCCAACGAGGTGCGGTGGCTTATCGGCGGCGGGGCCTACGCCGATGTTGATGTTTGGCTCGCGGTAGTAAACGGGTAGGAGTTGCGCGTGACAGTCTGTGAAATGGAGGAGCGAGACGTTGCCGAAGGCGGGAAATTCATAGAGTACATCGGCGTTACCCTGGGCGAGGGCACGCGGGGCGTCGAGCGCAAGACCGCTTGCTGCAGTCACCGCGAGCACTTCCAGGAACTCTCTGCGGTTCATCGGTTGGCTGGGCAGTGCAAGCGGCTAGCACGGATCAAGATTGCGGCTGGACCTTACAGGCCGAATGGACGCTCACGCAGATCAAACAAAAAGGGCTTGGTCTCCCAAGCCCCCTTGCTTCACTTGGACCTATTTGTTCACGGGGGAGTTCGGATCCATCAGGTATGCCGTCAGATCCTTCATCTGCTGCTCCGTCAGGGTGCCGGATGGGCCGAATCGCGGCATGGTCGAGCAGGCCGAAAAGGCCTTGGAATTGTAGATCCTCATATAGGCGTACCTCTGGATCTCGACGCCGTAGCCGCGTATCTTGCCGAAGTGGAGCAGGCTTGGGCCGACATTGCCAAAGGAGGTTTGCTGCGGCGAGAGCTGATGGCAGTTATAGCAGCCCGCCCCGCTCGGCGCGCCCGGCTTGTCACTCCAGGTCATTCCGCGCCCCCCCGCCGCGATCTTCGCACCGCGCTTCCAGTCGCCTAGGAACTTGCCGTCCGCGGGTAACTTGATTCGGGCCAACTCCGCCGCTTCGAGACGCTTCTGGACGTCCGGAGCCGGCTGGTCTCTCGTCAGCGAGCAGACGCGCTGCAGCTCGTCCTGGTTCAGCCGGTCCATCTTTGCGATACCGCGCGCGTGAAAGTCCCGCTTCATGGTTTCGAGGGCCTGCTTTTGGAGCTCTGCATCGCCGCCCTCCATGCCGGCGCAACCCGCGACCACGAGCACGGCCGCACCGGCAGAAATGAGTGCTTTTCTCATCGTTTTCTCCTCGTCACCGGGCTCTAGCGCTTGATGCCCGGGCCCTTGTACTCGTGCCCGTTCGAGTTCACGCCCATGTACGTCAGCAGCGCGGCAAGCGTATCCGATACATACCCGGGCTCCGGGAATCGCTGCTGGCGGAAGCAATCGTTGAGGCGCCACTGCAGCGTATGCATCCTGCCGCCGGTCATGCGGTAACCGGGCCAGCCGATGTAACTGCGCGGAGCCTGATCGGGTTTTGTGAAGTTGGGTAGCGGCTGAGTGCGGATGCGAAGATTGTCCTGCCCATGGCAGCTCGCGCATGAAAAGTCCCAGACCCCGGCGCGGTAGAAATAGATCTCGCGGCCGAGATTATAGGTCTCGCGCTCCTTGGGATGGTTCTGCGGGACGGCGATTTTCATCCCCTTGGACTGCGCCGCGATATAGGTGACGATCGAGACCGGGTCGGGCGTACGAGTCGCGCTGCTGAACGGCTGCTTCGCGAGGTCCGCGTACTTGAAGCCCTGCAGCGCGATCATGCAGTGGACAACGCGCTGCTCGGCGTCCATCACCTTGCCGGTATCGGCGAAGTAGCGCGGCATCTGAACGTAAACACCCTTCACTACCCCCGGTCCGAGGCCGAGATCGCACTGCTCGAGTGAGGCGTTCTTCGGCCCGCGCTTTTTCTTCCAGAGCTCTTCACCCTTGACCTCGAAGAGCTCGGCCGGGTTGGCTTCTTCCATGATGGCGCGGAAGCGGTCGAACTCCTCCGCGGTTCTCGGATCGGTTTGTGCCGCGGCCTGCGGAATCGCAAATCCCGCCACCAGCACGATCAGGACCCACAGCGTGCGTACGTGTCTCATCAGCCCTCCTCCAGTTCTTGTCGCGATTCTCTGTCGCCTGGCGTGCAAGCGCTCAGCTCGCGCCGAGCGTGATCGAGTCGGTGCGCGTGTCGCCCTTGTTGTCCTCCCAGGTCACGCTCAGCCGGTCGCCCGCTTTCGCCCCTTTCACCTTGAACGCGAACACCGGGTTCTTGGATACGGCCTGGCTGATTTGCGCTTCCCAAACGACCTTGCCGTTCAGTTCTGCACGAATCTGCCTGATGAAATGCGCGGGAACCACCTTGCCGCCGGATTTGCGCTCGACGTCCATCGGGTGCGCCATCAGCACGCGCACGTCGGCGGTATCGCCCACGAGCTTGGCCCGGATTCTCATCGGGTCACCCATGTTCTCCTCCTCGCTCTCGTTTCATGAATGACGCTCAGCCGCCGCAGCCGCCGATGGTGACTTTCACTTCCTTTGCCGCCTGATAGTACTTCCCGTCGGCAGCCGCGACCACCACGCGCACATCCGAGGACTTGCCCATCTTGATCCGCACATGTACGTAAGGCTCCGATCCCTGTGCGACGTCGAAAGTGCCGACATACGGAAACGGGTTCTTGTCCACAAAGAGAGAGATGCTTCGTGTGCCGGGAATGTTGCTGGTGATGTCGATCGGCACGACCGCGCCGTTCTCGGCGATATCGGGTGCCCGAATCGCGATGGCCGTGCTATTCGTGACCCCGGTCATTCCCAGGGCCTTGATCGCGTCCGTGGTGCTCGTCGCTTTGAACGCGCCCTCGTTGCGGGACGCGGCCAGCACGTCCGCGGGCTTGACGGCGCCGACGGCGACTGCCGCGACGAGCGTGCCCAGTCCTGTGGTGCGTTTAAGAAAACTTCTGCGAAGCTCGTTCATCTGTTTCTCCTAGTATCGAAGGAACCAACTGGAACCGCCGCGGGCGTAGTCGCATCTGTTCCGCGATTGCATGGCGCAGCCACGAGTATCGGAAATTACTAAAACTCATCCTGATCGTAAAGAATTTCGACGCAAAAACGCTTATATGGCCCCATCCATGCATTCTATGGGCGTCGCCTATTCTCCCGCGGCCGTCGCTTTCCGCCTCGGGGGCGCGAAGCCCTCCAGTGTCCTGATTTTCCGCCTTTTTTCTCGAGCAGCCGGATGTCCTCAAGGCGCATTCCGCGATCGACCGCCTTGCACATGTCGTAGATCGTCAAGAGCGCGGCAGCCACTGCCGTGAGCGCCTCCATCTCGACTCCCGTGCGTCCGACCGTCGCCACGCTGACGGCGCAGTCCACCGCGCTCGCTTTTCGTTGCGTCCTGAAATCGACGCTGACGTGCGTAATGGCCAGCGGATGGCAAAGCGGTATCAACTCGCTTGCACGCTTTGCCGCCTGGATCCCGGCGACCCGCGCAACGCCGAGGACATCGCCCTTTTTTGCTGCGCCACGCGAAATCAGCCTCAACGTGTCCGGGCGCATGCGAATGCGGCCGGCCGCGCGGGCAATGCGCGCCGTCTCGCCCTTTTCCGCGACGTCGACCATGTGCGCCTGTCCGCGCGCATCAAAGTGGGTGAGCTTGCTCATGGAGGTCTGCCCTTGGTGCAGCGCGCGAATGCGTTAGGAACTCCTGCCCCGGGGATTTATCATAGCATCATGAGATTACGGGCGTTTTTTGCCACCTGGCTGGTCGTGGCCGCTCCGGTGCTCGCGAGCGACCTGCCCGACCTGGGCGAGATCTCGCAAGCGGGCTTCTCGCCGGCGCAGGAGCGCGCACTCGGCGAGAGCATCATGCGCGAGATACGCGCCGACGCGGCCTACCTGGATGAACCGGAGGCGACGGACTACATCAACAGCGTGGGCAACCGCATCGCCTCGCGTGCCCCGGGCGCGCGCCAGGAGTTCGATTTTTTCCTCATTCAGGACCAGCAGATCAACGCGTTCGCGCTGCCCGGCGGGTTCATCGGCATCAATACCGGCCTGATACTGGCCGCGCAAAGCGAATCCGAGATGGCCGGCGTGATCGCGCATGAAATTGCGCACGTCACGCAGCGCCACATCGCGCGCATGCTGGCGAGGCAGGAGCAGAACCAGCTCCTTTCTCTCGCCGCGCTGGCCGGAGCCATTCTTCTTGCGCGCGTGGATTCGCAGGCGGGGCAGGCGGCTGCGCTGTTCGGCCAGGCGGGCGTGATGCAGAGTCAGCTCAACTTCACGCGGGACAACGAACGCGAGGCCGACCGCATCGGCCTGCAGATACTCGATACGGCCGGCTTCGACCCGCGCGGGATGGCTGTCTTCTTCGAGCGCCTGCAGCGCGCCACCCGGATCTACGGAGTGGGGGCGCCGTCCTATCTGCGCACGCACCCTCTTGAGTACGAGCGGATCGCCGATATCCAGGGGCGAATCGCCGATCTGCCGTACCGCCAGGTGCCGGACAGCGTCGAGTTCCAGCTGGTGCGCGCCAAGTTGAAGGCGCAGACCGAATCGCCGCAGGATGCCGTTGCGTTCTTCAGGGAGAGCCTCGCTGAACGCAAGTTCCTGAGCGAAGCCGCGAGCCACTACGGGCTCGCGATGAGCCTCGCGCGCACCAAGGATTATCCCGCAGCGAAAAAAGAGCTTGCGGCATTGCGCCGGCTCGTGCCGGCGAGCCCGATCGTCGAAACGCTTGTCTGCGAAGTGTCGCAGGAAGCAGCTGACGCCACCGCGCTCGCATGCTATCGCGAGGCGCTGAAAACGTACCCGACGTATCGCGCGCTGGTCTACGGCTATGCGGACGCGTTGCTGCGGGCTCGAAACGCGCAGGATGCCCTGCGGCTCGTCGACGAGCGGTTGAAGGTCATCCGGGGCGATCACCGGCTCTATCTGCTGAAATCGCGCGCGCACGCGGATCTAAACCAGCGTCTTGCCCAGCACTCCGCCCAGGCCCAGGCTTATGCGCTCATGGGCAACATTGGCGCCGCGGTGGAGCAGCTCGAGATCGGCCTGAAGAGCGGCGACGGCGACTTCTACCAGAAATCCAGCGCGGAGGCGCGGCTGCGCGAGCTGCGGCGCATGCTGCAGGAACAGCGTCGCCAGGAAAAGAAGCAGTAGAGCTTGTCGGTGCTGCTTCGCCTTGGGCCGTTACGGAAGCCTGCGGGCGGCGTGGAAGACCGCCGGCACAATTCGCGCCTGCTTCACGGCCGCGGTGCGAAAAACGTGACGTAGATCACCTCGGACGAATTCAAGTTCCACTCAAGATTGCGCCGACATGGTATTCTTTTTACATGGATATTTCGCGTACCAGCGCCCCACCCCGGACCGCGCCAGCGCTGCAGAAAATCGGCAAGTACGAGGTGATCAAGGAGATCGGAAAGGGCGCCACGAGCGCGGTCTACCGAGCCTACGATCCATTCCAGAATCGCCAGGTCGCCATCAAGCTTGTTTTTCCGGAGGCCCTCGGGGACCGCGATCACGGCAAGCGCTACCGCAAGCTCTTCGTGACCGAGGCGTCCCTGGCGGGGAAGCTCTCGCATCCTCATATCGTGGCGATTTACGATGCCGTCGCGGGGGATGACGCGAGCTATATCGTGATGGAGTACGTGGACGGCACGACGCTCGAGCAGTATGCGCGCCACGACCACCTGCTGCCGGTGCACAGAATCCTCGAGATTGCCTACAAGTGCGCGCGCGCGCTTGATTACGCGAGCAAGCAGGGCGTGATCCATCGCGATATCAAGCCGGCAAACATCCTGCTGGCCGGCCAGGACGACATCAAGATTTCGGATTTCGGTGCCGCGCTTACGCTGGCGTCGCAGACGACGCAGGTTTCGGGTGTGGGCTCGCCCGCCTATATGTCGCCCGAACAGGTGAAGGAGCAGCCCCTGACGCACCAGACGGACATATTCTCCCTGGGCGTCGTGATGTACCAGCTGCTGACCGGGCGGCTGCCGTTCCAGGGAACGAATAACTACAGCATGATCTACCAGATCATCAACACGGATCCGGCCCCGCCGAGCCGGCAGCGCCCGGGCGTTCCGGCCAATGTCGACGCCATCGTCATGCGCGCGCTGCGCAAGAGCACCGCCAACCGCTACCAGAGCTGGGAAAATGTCGCCGCGGACCTCGTGACGGCGATGGGGTCCCAGGAGAAAGAGGACAAGGATTTCGCCGAAGCCGAAAAGTTCGACATGCTGCGCAAGCTCGATTTCTTCCGGCGCTTCAGCGATATCGAGCTCTGGGAGGTGCTGCGCCTGTCGCGCTGGCACAAGCAGACGCGCGATACCGTTTTGATTCAGGAAGGCGACATCGGCTCGTCGTTCTTCATCCTGGTCGGAGGCGAGGTCAAGGTCATCAAGCAGGATCGACTGTTAAACGTGCTCAAGCCAGGCGAATGCTTTGGCGAAATGGCCTATCTCGGCAAACAGAGATTCAGACGTTCGGCGAGCGTGGTGGCGTTGACCGCAATCACCGTCATCGAGATCCGCGCTGAATCGCTGTCCAAGGCGTCCGAGCTCTGCCGGCACCATTTCCACGGCGCGTTCCTGGAGCTGCTCGTTGACCGGCTCGCCATGGCGAACGTGCGTCTCTCGCAACTCCTGGCCCAGCGCAACATCAGCATCTTCTGACGGGGCTACGGCTCCAGTCCGACCCAGGCCGGGCCTACTTGCCCCGGGCCGGTGACGTCGCGTAATGCGACATCACGTCGCGGTCGCGCCAGGTTTCCTCCTCGAGCAGCGCAGCGGGCACCATGAAGCGGTCGGCCGGAGCGACGGGGTCTGCGGACACGATCCTCACCACGTCGGGGTAGGCGATCTTGCGCAACAAGGCATCACCCCCAGCGGGCCGGGCGATCATGAAAGCGTCGTAGATGCGGAAAACGTAGACGGTGCAAGGGCGTACATTTCCCTCCGCATCGCGCAACACGAGCGTGCAACGGGTGTCCGGCTGGAAATCGCTCTTATCCATCGGGAATGCCCGCCGTCTTGACTATAATCGTGCCATCCGCCTCTCAGACCTGCTGCGTGGACCCATCCCGGGCGCACCGGTTGCGACAGGGTAGGAATGCTCGTATATTAGAGTTTCATTGTTAACTAATCTACCGGGATCTGACCTTTGAGGCGAGGGGTAGATGCAATTCGACAAGGAACTCGACGCCCGCGGGCTGAACTGCCCGTTGCCCATTCTGAGGGCCAAGAAGGCCCTGACCGACCTGGCGTCCGGGCAGGTGCTGAAGATTCTGGCGACGGACCCGGGCTCGGTAAAGGATTTCCAGGCGTTCTCGAAGCAGACCGGCAATGCGCTGCTGTCTTCCGAGACGGCAGATACCGAGTTCATATTCTTCATGAAGAAGAAATAGCGGTATCGCGGACGACGAGGCCGCCGCTCAACGCGCGGCCAGGAGAGCCACGTGGCGACCTATGCGGAAATGCAGGAGATCTTCCAGGACATCAAGTCCGATCTCCGCTATGACCACGAATTGAACGGCTGCTTGAATTGCGGGATCTGCACCGCGACCTGCCCGTCCGCGCATTTCTACGACTTCAGCCCGCGCGAGATCGTTCAGCTCCTGTGGACGGAGAACGTCGAGCAGATCTACGACGCGATGCAGGAAAAGATCTGGGCCTGCGCGCAATGCATGACCTGCGCCTCGCGCTGCCCGTTCAAGAACTCTCCCGGGGGGCTCATCGCGATCATGCGCGAGGTCGCGATCAAGCACGGAATGCAGTCGGCCAAAGACGTCCTCCGGCCCTTCGGGCGCGTCATGCTGAAGCTCATCACCACCGGCAACCAGCTCTCGCCGGACATGATCCAGGCCGACCATTTTCCCGACTGGGGCCCGAACATCCAGAAGGTGGAGGGCAATCTCAAGACGCTGCGCAAGGCAATCCCGCTGCGCACGCTGCAGACGACGAGCACGTCGTGGGAGGTGTCGCTCAAGACCTCGGTCGAGATGTACACCATCTGGGAAATGACGGGCGTGCTGAAGCAGCTCGAGACGATGGACGAGAATCTCTTTGACGTCATCCAGGACTTCATCGAGGAGAAGCGCGAGGAGTACGAGGAAATGCTCGAGGAGCGGGCGGGGGAGAAAGACGAGTGACGAGGAGCGATCGATGAGCGACGGCGACCAGCATCCAAGCGACGGCAGCGGGATTGCCGGGCACGGGGCGTTTTTCCAGCCGACCAACCTGCCGCCCGAGCAGGCGGCGCGCGCGACCGAATGGGTGAAGAAGCACATCGACCGGCGCGCCCTCGATCTCGGCGAGCGGATGGAAGACGTGCGCAGCCACATGTGGCAGCTCGAGAAGGAAGGGGAGATCATCGTCCATCGCGTGGACGACTCGCACCAGCCGGTCAACGTGCAGACGCTCTTCGGCTGGAACAAGAAGATCCCGACCCTGCAGCTCTGGCACCACAAGTCGTGCGGCCAGTGCGGCAACATTCCCGGCTACCCGACCGCACTCCTCTGGACCATGAACAGGCTCGGCATGGTGCCCGGACGCGACTACCTCGACGAGACCGACCAGACCTCATGCACTGCGTGGAACTATCACGGCTCCGGCGTCGGCAACCTCGAGTCTCTCGCGGCGGTGTTTCTCCGCAATTTTCACCAGGCTTACGTCTCGGGGATGCAGCACGGACACGGGGCGGGGCATTTCTATCCGCTCGTGCATTGCGGCACCTCATACGGCAACTACAAGGAGGTGCGCAAGTACTTGATCGGGTCGGCCGAGTTGCGCGAGAAGGTAAAGAAGATTCTTGCGAAGCTCGGGCGCCTCGTCGACGGCAAGATCGTGATCCCGGAGGAAGTGGTGCACTACTCCGAGTGGGTGCACGTGATGAGGAACCGCATCGCCTCGGAGCTCCAGACGATCGACGTCTCGAAGCTCCGGGCGACAGTCCACACCGCGTGCCACTACTACAAGATGGTGCACGAGGACGCGATCTACGATCCGGACGTGCTCGGCGGCAATCGCACGGCTGTCGGCACCTCGGTCGCGCAGGCGCTCGGCGCACAGGTGATCGATTACTCAACCTGGTACGACTGCTGCGGCTTCGGCTTCCGCCACATCATCTCGGAGCGGGAATTCACGCGCTCCTTCACCATCGACCGCAAGATCAAGGTCGCGCGCGTGGAGGCGAACGCCGATGTCATGCTCGGCATCGATACCGGCTGCATCACGACCATGGACAAGAACCAGTGGATCGGGAAGGCGCACGAGCAGAACTACTCGGTGCCCATCATGGCCGACATCCAGTTCGCGGCGCTCGCTTGCGGGGCCGACCCCTTCAAGATCGTGCAGCTTCAGTGGCACGCGAGCCCGTGCGAGGAAGTGGTGGAGAAGATGGGGGTGTCCTGGTCCGAGTCGAAGCGGCGCTTCGAGGCCTATCTCAAGGAAGTCGAGGCCGGGAGAATCGAGTATCTCTACGAGCCGGAACTGGCGTTGAGCAAGTGAGCCGGGCCGCGATGAACGCCGCGAAGCCCGCGGTTCAGCGGGCCCGGCGCGAAGCGCCAGAGCGCGCACGGGAGCTGAAATGAAGGACACCATACTCATCGTCGGCGCGGGGCCGACCGGGCTCGCGGCCGCGGCCGGCGTGGCGGCGCTCGGCAGGAAAGCAATCCTGGTGGAAAAAGCCGACCGCCTGGGCGGGGCGCCCATATTGTCGGGCTACGCGAAGCTCGTGCCTTCCGGGGAGTGGGCCAAGGATGCGATCGGGCGCATGGTGCAGCGCGTGACCGACGATCCGCTCGTAACGGTTCACGCCGGGACGAAGGTGGCAACCCTCGAAGGCGAGGCCGGCGATTTCAGGGCGACGCTTTCGAACGGCCAGAGCGTTGCTGCCGGCGCCGTCGTGCTCGCGACAGGGTTCACTCATTTCGACGCGGTCAACAAGCCCGAGTGGGGCTTCGGCACCTACGAAGATGTCGTGACGACGACCCAGGTCGAGCAGATGGTCGCGGCGGGGAAAATCGCCTGTCCATCGGACGGGCGCTTGCCGGAAAGGGTCGCGATCCTGCTGTGCGTGGGCTCGCGCGACCGGCAGATCGGTCGCGAGTGGTGCTCGAAGATCTGCTGCACGGTGTCGGCAAATCTCGCGATGGAGATCAAGGAGATCTCGCCCAAGACGGACGTCTACATCTACTACATGGACATCCGCACCTTCGGCCTCTACGAGGACCGCTACTACTGGAGGTCGCAGGAGGAATTCCGGACAAAATACGTCAAGGCGCGAATCGCCGAAGTCACTCAGGGCCCCGACAAAAGGCTGCTGCTCAAGGGCGAGGACACGCTCGTGAAGCGCCCGATCGTCATCCCCTTCGACCTCGTGGTTCACGCAATCGGCATGGACCCCAATGTCGACAACTTCGAGATTGCGCGCGTCTTCGGCGTGAAGCTCGAGAAACACGGCTTTCTCGATCGCGGCGAACAATACACCGCGAGCTTCTCCACCACGCGCCGGGGCGTCTACGTGGGGGGCGCTGCGCTGGCTCCGGAGGACATCGACACCTGCATCTCCCATGGACTCGCGATGGCGACGCGGGCGGTGGGCGATCTCGGCGGCTTCGAGCAGAAGGCGGCGTGATGCTGTGGGCCAGAAAACGGCCGGCTGAAGCGGTGCCCCGAAGCGCGGCAGAGATCATTGCCGCCGAGCTTCCGCTTGCGCTTGACGCCGGCCTCTTCGAGCAGCACTTCGCCGCGCTTCTGGATGCGGTCACGGCGTGCGGAGGCGTAGAGCGATGCCTCGCGCGTCTCGCGGCGAAGCAGGAGCTGTGCGCCGCGACCCTCTTTGCAGCGCGCGAGCGCGATATCGATCTCGAGGACATCGGGCGCCCGCTCGGATTCGTATTCACGGCGCGCCGCCATCTGCTGCCGGCGCTCGATGAGCTCGGCGCGCAGCGTTGTGCCGGTCTCATGCGCGATCTGGGCGATGTGTCGGTGCCGCTGCCGAGCCGCCTGCAGAGCTTCGTCGACGCAATGCCCGGCGCACGCACCATGGATCGCGCAGACGTGCGCGCTGCTGCGAGGCTGCGCCGGGCAGCATGGAATTTCGCTGCGGAGGTCGCGCACTTTGCCGACCCGGTGCGCTTTCCGCTGATGTCGCGCTGGGTCTGGGACAGCGCGTCCCAGAGCGGGGCACTGAGAGAGTTCGTGCGCGGCAACGAGGCGATGCGGGAAATCCCTTTCGACAACAGCGCGGAGCTTCACGAGGGCGTGCGCGCCTGGCTCTCCGGCCGCATCGCGGAGCGCGGCATCTACCGCGACGTGCCGCTCTGGATCGACCTCGTGCTCGCGCAGGCCTATGTGAGCTACCTGCGCTCCATGGCGAATGGCAGTCTCGGCGGCGAGTTCACGCGCGGCGCCCAGCCGCACGAGCAGCTTGCCAAGCTCCTCGGCATCGATTCCGAGGAAGGCCGCCTTCGAAATCCCGTAATGGGCAATGCGTGATGCGTCATGCGTGAACTGACGGTTCTTAGCTCTTCGCTCATCACCCGTCACCCATCACGCATCACGGGAAGTTGAGATGGCCATACACGAAAAATCGCTCGTCGCGCCTTCCGATCTCATGACCTCGGAGAAACTCGTGATGGACGGCGTCGACGTGTCGGGGCACTGGAACACCATGATGAAGCCCCGTTACGTCAGCGACTATGACCCGGACTTCTACAAGACGATACAGGCCTACGGCGCGCCCAACGTGCACCGTTGCTGGCAGTGCGGCTCGTGCACCAATTCCTGCACCGTCTACGCGCTCAACACCGATTTCAATCCGCGCTACTGGATCTATCTCGTCAACCTCGGCTTGAAGACCGAGCTCCTCAAGGACAAGGACATCATCTGGCAGTGCGTCTCCTGCAACAAATGCACGAACATCTGTCCCAAGGACGTGCGCCCCGAGGAAGTCATGAAAGCGCTGCAGCACTGGATGGAGGACGAGGGGCACGTCGCGAAATCGAGCTCCACCGTCTTCGACGAGGAGTTCACGCGCCAGTGTCTCGAGCGCGGCCGCATCGAGGATACCGAGGTGATTTTCAACTTCATGCGCAAGACCGGCCAGGACATTGCGGCCCTCCTGAAGACGGGATGGCTCGGCATCATGATCGCCCGCATGAGCAAGCTGCCGCTTCTGCGCGAGGGCAGGCTGCTCAAGTTTCTTGCCCGCCTGCCCGTCGTGGGCCCGCTCAAGATGGGCTGGATGATGCTCTTCAAGCCGCGGACCCGGGGCTGGGCGAAGACCGGCGCCGTGCTCGCGGCCTATATCGAGGAGCAGAAGCGCCTCCTAAGGGGGCCGTGAATCGTGAATCGAAGGACTATTACCACGGAAACACACGGAAGATCGCGGGCGTGTATTCATGCTTCGATCGGGGTTTTTTCCCGTGTGATTCCGTGGCGGATGCTTTCGCGATTTTCGCGGCGTTTCGAAAAGCGATGAGTGATCTGTAGTTATGGCAAAGGTAGCGTATTACCCGGGATGCGCGCTGGAGGGCTCCGGCGGGCCCTATGACCGATCGACGCGCGCGCTCGTGTCGGCGCTTGGGCTCAAGATGGAGAACCTGGCCGACTGGAACTGCTGCGGCGCGATGGAGGTCAAGAACATCCATCCCATGCTCCAGACCTACATGTCGGCGCGCAACCTCGCGATCGCCGCTGAGCGGATGGGCTTCGACACCGTGATGGCGCCCTGCAACGGCTGCTATCACAACCTGAAGAAGGCGGAATACGAGTGCACGACCTCGCCCGAGACCATGCAGACGGTGCAGGAGCTCGCCCGCAAGGCGGGCGATCCCGTCTACAAGGCAAACGTGCGAACACTGCACCTCCTCGAGTGGCTGATGGAGGCGCTCGGGACCGACGGCATCAAGGCGCGCATCCGCAGGAATCTCAACGGCATCCGGATCGCGAACTATTACGGCTGCATGTATACCCGACCGCGCCAGATCTTTCCCGAGAAGGACAACGGGCCGGGTTCGGAGTCCACCCACAAGCCGCACTTCATGGACGATCTTCTGGCAGCTGCGGGTGCCGTCAACGTCGAGTTTCCACTCAAGACGGCGTGCTGCGGAGGCGCCCATACGCTTTCCGATTCCGACACTTCGACGCAGCTCGTGCTGAACCTCCTGCAGGCCGCGGAAGAGGCCGGAGCCGAGGTCATTGCGACGGAATGCCCCACCTGCCACTCGGGGCTCGAGATGCATCAGATTCGCGCCGAGACGCACTTCGGAATCACGACCCGCGTGAAGGTGATCTACTTCACCCAGTTGCTCGGACTCGCGCTCGGGCTTTCTGCGCGGAAGCTCGCGATCCATGAAAACGTCAGCGACTGCCTGGACCTCCTTCAGGAAAAAGGACTGGTCTAGAGGTCCGGCGCCTGCGGCGTAATCCGCGCGCGCACGATATACTGGGCGGGGAGCGAAGTTCGTGGTTGTTCGGCAGAGGAACGTCATGGCGACCGTTAAAGGCTGCAATATCCCGGAGGACCTTTACTACAACGTCGAGAACAATGTCTGGGCACGTCGCGAGGCCGACGGCACAGTCACGGTCGGCATGACCGCCTATGCCGCCGCGATCGCGGGGCAGATCGTGTCCTGCACGCCGAAGAAGGTCGGCCGCTCGATCGAGCTCAACAAGTCCGCAGTGACCGTGGAATCGGGCAAGTGGGTCGGCCCGGTCAAGTCTCCCGTCGCCGGAGAGGTGGTGGCAGTCAACGACACGGCAGTCGCGACCCCGGCCACGATCAACAGCGATCCCTACGGCTCCGGCTGGCTGGTGAAGCTCAAACCGACCAACTGGGAGGGTGACATCTCCGGCCTCACAACGGGCGCCGCGGTCGCGGCGGCATTCGAGACGAAGATGGATGCGGAAGGTTTCGCCGGCTGCCAGAGCTGAGCCTCAATGCGGCGGAAATCCGACACCTGATCGAGACCATGCGCGATTGGATGCAGACGATTGCGGACATCGAAGCGCTCGAGGACGTGGCGCTCGACGCCGGGTTGGTCGGGCGCATGAGCGCGAGCGACGTTGGGCCACCCCGCCGCATTGATTTCTATACACCGACCTTCAAGCACTTTGAGAGCGCGGAGATCACGGCCTGCGGCAAGAGCCTGTGGCCCGCCGTGTCGATCACGGGGGGCGCGTGCCAGCTCGCCTGCGACCACTGCAAGGCGAAGATTCTCGATCCCATGATCCCGGCGCCCACGCCGGAGGAGCTGTGGCGCGTCATCAATTGCGAAATCGAGCGCGGAGCCCGCGGGATGCTGCTGACCGGAGGATCGAACCGCCGCAACGAGGTCGAGTACGGTACTTTCTATCCCGTCATCCGCCGCGCGAAGGATTCTTTTCCGCAATTCCGGATCGCGGTGCACACGGCGCTCGTCGACGAGGACATCGCCGCTCGCATGGAGGCCGCGGGGTTCGACTGCGCCATGATGGATGTCATCGGCGCGCAGGACACGATCTCCCAGGTCTACCACCTCAAGCGCGGCGTGGCGGATTTCGAGCGCTCGCTCGAGTGCCTGACGGCGACATCGATGAAGGTCGTGCCCCACATCGTGGTGGGGCTGCACTACGGGCGCATGCTCGGAGAGTGGAATGCGCTCGAAATCGTCGCACGCCACATGCCGGACGCCCTTGTCCTGGTGGTGGTGATGCCGTTCTATGCGCCCGCAAACCGGCCGTTCGCGACGCCCCGTGCGCGCGACGTCGGCCAGTTTTTTCTGGACGCGCGCGGCGCGCTGCCGGGCCTGCCGCTGCTCCTGGGCTGCGCCCGCCCGACCGGCCGGTTGAAGGCACAAATCGACGCTTATGCGGTCATGGCGGGGCTGAACGGCATTGCCCATCCGGCGGACGGTATCGTGGAGCTCGCGGCGCGGCTCCAGCGCGAGGTACGGGTCGCCCCGGCCTGCTGCAGCATGGCGATCGGCGACGGGGCGCTTGCGCTCGAGGCCGGCTCCGGCCTTTCCTCGAGCGTCGAACGCTTCCTCGAGCGCGAGCGTGCCGCCCGCGCCACCACGCGCGGGCTTGCCGGCATCCGCGTGGTGGCGCAGGGCGCCTGACGAGCGATGGCTGAGAACTGGCGACGGCTTGACACCGGGTTGCGCCCGGCGGCGCAGAACATCGCCCTCAACCGTGCGCTCCTGGAAGCGCGCGAGGCCGACGAGATCCCGAGCACGCTGCGTTTTCTCCGGTTCGCGCCCTGCGCGCTGCTCGGCTATCACCAGAGCGCCGAGCAGGAGCTCGATCTCGACTACTGCCGCTTGCGCCAGATCGCGGTCCAGCGGCGGATCACCGGCGGCGGCGCCATCTACTTTGACGAGGGTCAGCTCGGATGGGAGCTCTATCTCCACCGCCGCGACCTCGATACTTCCGACATGCAGACGATCTCGCGGCGCCTGTGCCACGCGGCGGCCACCGCGATAAGCGCGCTCGGGGTCGACGCGCGCTATCGCCCGCGCAACGACATCGAGGTCGACGGGCGGAAGATATCCGGCACGGGTGGCGCGTTTGACGGTGACGCGCTCCTCTTCCAGGGCACCCTGCTCATCGAGTTTGATGTGGAGCAGATGCTGCGCGTCTTGCGTATCCCGGCGGAGAAGCTCTCCGACAAGGCCATCGCATCGGCGCGCGATCGGGTGGCGAGCCTGACGGAGCTTCTCGGGCGCAAGCCCGACGCCGAGCTGGTGAGGCGTTACCTGACGGAAGCGTTCGAGAGCGAGTGTGGCGTGGAATTCAGCGAGGGCGAGCTGACGCTCTCCGAGCACCGGCGATTCGAGCAGGCGCTCCGCGAGATCGACCACCCGGACTGGGTGAACCTCGTCTCCCGGCCCGTGTCGGCAATGCCGATTCTCGAGGCCGAGCAGAAATTCCGCGGCGGGCTACTTCGCGCGAGCGTCACGTTCGACGTGCTGACACAGACGGTGCGCCAGGTGTGGTTTACGGGCGACGTGTTTGTCAGCCCGCGGCGTCTTCTGGTGGACCTCGAAGCGGTGTTGAGGGACACGCCGCTCGAGCGGTTTGAGGCGAGGGTGCGCAGCTTCTTTCACGGGCGTCAGTACGATGCCCTGGCTCTGGCGCCGGATGACTTCGTGAACGTCGTGCGTCTTGCCCTCAAGCAGCCGGTGGCGGCGCCCAACCCATGAGCGCCGTCGCCTGCGATGTCCTTGTGGTCGGGCTCGGCCCGGCCGGCGGCGCGGCCGCGGCCGCCGCGGCAAAGCTCGGGTTGAGGGTGGTGGGCGTCGAGAAAAAGCGCGTGGTGGGTGTCCCGGTGCAGTGCGCGGAGTTCATTCCGCTGCCGTTGGGCGGCCACGCCCGGGCGCCCGGCGTGCTGGCACAGCGGGTTTCCGGCATGGAGAGCGTGCTGCCCTCCGGCAAGGCGCACGCCGTGCCTTTTTCGGGGCTCATGGTGGATCGGGCCGCCTTCGACCAGGCGCTGGCGCGAACTGCCGAGGCGGCCGGGGCGAGGCTTTTCCTGGCATCGCGGCTCATCGCGCTTGACGTGGAAAGGCGTGTCGCGTTGATATCCGGCGCGCGCCGGACCGTCGAAGTCTCGTGGCAAGTGCTGATCGCGGCAGATGGGCCCCATTCGATCACGGCAGCGCTGCTCGCGCTTCCGCCGCTGAAGACCGTCAACACCCGGCAGTACACGGTGCCCTTGCCAAGCGCGTTGCTCGAGACCGCGATCTGGCTCTCCGATGCCTATCCCGGCGGATACGCATGGCTCTTTCCGAAAGGGCGCTGCGCCAACCTGGGGCTCGGCATGGACCCGCGTTTAGCGGTGGATCTCAAGAGGCCGCTCGATGCGTTGCACCGGCAACTCGTGCTCGAAAGCCGCGTGGGCCGCGAAATTCTCTTTCGCACGGGCGGCGCCATACCTGTGGGAGGGTTGAGGCACCCATTGGTAATCGGAAGGGCCGTGTTTGCCGGCGATGCAGCGGGGCTCACCCATCCCATCTCGGGTGCCGGCATCGCGGCCGCGGTCGTATCCGGGGAGCGCGCGGGCGAAGCCGCTCATGCGCTGCTGCACGAAGGGGCTTCGGCCGCGCTGGCGGGCTACGAGGAAGACATCCGCGACCAGTTTGAGGACTCGATCGCACGCGGCCTGGCACGACGGCGCGAGCTCGAGCAGGCCGCGCGGGAGGGCGCGGCGCGCAGCGACGCCGTGCAGCGACGCGGGTGGATCGCCTTTCCCGAATATTTTGTTGAGGCAGCGGCGTGCGAAAACCCGGTTTGATCCTGCTTGCGGGCCTGCTGGTTGCCGCGTGCGACAGCGGACCCGGGGAACCGCCCCCGGATCTCGTCAAAAGCCAGCGCGAGGCGATGGAGAAGGCACGACAAACGGAGGCGGTCATCGACCAGGCGACGGCGGAGCGTTTAAAGCGTGCTGAAAAGGAGGCCAGGTGAAGCATCTCTCATTGTTCACGGCAGTAGCGGTATTGATGGCATTGGCGACCGGTGTGGGCGCCCAGGATGCAACCTACTCGATGCGTCTCATGACGCCGGAGACGGCGCTCAAGGCGGCGCAGGCGGCGCTGAAGAAATGTCGTGATTCCGGCTACCAGGTCGCGGTGGCGGTGGTCGACCGCGGCGGAATCACCCAGGTCCTGCTGCGCGATCGCTATGCGGGCCCCCACACCCCGGAGATGGCGGTCGACAAGGCCTGGACTGCGGTGAGCTTCCGCACCAGCACCACGGAGCTTGCGCGCTTGACGGCGGCGGGCCAGCCCCAGAGCGGCGTCAGGCACCGGCCGCGCGTCGCGACGGTGGGCGGAGGACTGATGATCGAGGGCGGCGGCGCGATACTGGGCGGCATCGGCGTGTCAGGCGCGCCCGGCGGCGAGGCGGATGACGTCTGCGCCAACGCGGGTATCGCCGCGATCAAGGACAGCATCGAGTTCTAGTGTCCTGATTCGT
>Ga0256867_10000001_pt1 | contig 172169 bp, 169 predicted proteins | sample RVTome_15_FD_185939 | JGI IMG/M metagenome (GOLD analysis project Ga0256867, IMG submission 185939) | Soil microbial communities from uranium-contaminated site in the Upper Colorado River Basin, Wyoming, United States - RVT150D86 (HiSeq) ... | reverse complement strand
GCGGCGATGCTTGATCTTGATCATCGCCCGCTTTCCGTGCTGGTAGGTGAGCCCGGGTTCCTTGGCGATGATCCCGTCGCACCCCGCGGGCTCGAACTCGTGGAACCATCGTTTCGCCGTCTCCTCCCGGTCCGTCTGAGGGGTCAAGTGCCAGGGGAACGACAGGCTGTCCACCAGCGCAGTCAAACGCTCGCGACGCTCGGCGAAGGGCGACTCCCTGAGGTCCCGGCCCCGCTCGGCGAGCAGGTCGAAGGCCACCAGCTCTGCGGGAGTCTCCTCCGCCAGCCTGTTGATCCTCGACTCGGCAGGGTGGATCCGCTGCTGCAGGGTGTCGAAGTCGGTGGCCCCCTCGACCACCACCACGATCTCTCCGTCGACGACGGTCCCCGGAGGGAGCTGATGCAACGCAGGCTCGAGCTCGGGGAAGTAGCGGAGGAGGGGTCGCTTGTTTCTCGAGTCGATCCGGTGCTCGGGGGCCGACCAGGACAAGGAGCGGAACCCGTCCCACTTGGGCTCGTAGACGAACTCGCCCGTAGGCCATTTCTCGGAGACCCTGGCCTCCATCGTCTCCAGCGGCGGCTCGAAAGGGTGGCTCATCGGTGAGGAGTGTATGACAGCGATAGCCTGATGCCTCGATGTGGGACACGATCGAGCAGAACACCAAGCTCACCTATTCGATACTGCGCGAGGCGGCGCGACACTACGGATACCAACGGGTGAGTCGCATGGCCTCTGCGGTGGCCTATCGGACCATGTTCGCCCTGGCTCCGTTGCTGCTCCTGGCGGTCTTCATCCTCGGCCTCGCTCTGGGAGGCAATGACTCGGCACGGGCCGAGATCCTCGACGGGGTGGGCGACCTGGCCGGGCCCTCGGTGGCCGAAGCCGTGGAAGACTTCCTCGGCTCGGTCTCGACGACGGGCAGCACGGCCGGTGTGGTCGGGTTCGTGCTGCTGCTCTGGACCGGGTCGAGCCTGTTCCTCGAAGTGCAGAACGACATCAACGACATATTCGAGGTTCCATATGACCACGTCACCGGGGTGGTGCACACGATCCTGCAACGAGGCCTCGCCTTCCTCTGGGCGCTCGGGCTCGGGCTGGTGCTCATCGTGGTATGGCTGCTCAACAGCGTATGGCAGCACCTGGGGTCCTTCTTTCCGGAGAGCTTCGAAGAGGCCCACAGACTGATCGGGTTGCTGACCCCCCTGGTGTCTCTAGTCGTCCTCCCATTGGTGATCGCTCTCACCTTTCAGGTGTTCTCCCGAGCCCGCATCCGCCGTCGCGCCGTTTGGTGGGGCTCGTTCTTCACCTCCGTGATCTTTCTCGTCGCGGCCTACGGGGCGGGGCTCTACTTCCGGTACGGCAGTCGCTCAGCGGCCGGGGCGGCCGGCTCGATCTTCGTGGTCTTGTTGCTTGCCTTCGTGCTCTCGGCGGTGTTCCTCTTCGGGGCAGAGGTGACCAAGGTGCATGATCGCTACCTCGAGCACGGTGAGGTGACCCCGGCCCCGCCCCCAGCTCCCGAGGTGGTCGTCTCCCAACCCGAGCCGGCGATGCCACTGGCCGCCGTCCTCGGATTCCTCACCGGGCTCTTCGTCGGGTGGCGGCGCCGATCCTGACCATCTCGCCATCCAACCCCGGAGCCAATAACCTCGGCAGGCGATGGCGATAGACATTCCCGGCTTCATCGCCGACTTCAAAGAGCATGCCACCGAGCACGGCTTCCATGTTCACGATGAGCGTCACTTCGTCGAGACCTATTCGCTCCGTCAGTCCTGGGAGGTCGATGTCCACCCCGAAGCCGGTTGTGGCGGCCCCATCGACCTCCACGTCGCCCTCGACGTGGATCCCAATGTTCTCCTGGCACTGCGGGCTCGTGTGGAGGAGATGTCCGATTTCGAGGAGCCGCCCGACGAGTACTTCCTGGATCTGTATTTCAACTGGGCGGTGCCTCCGCTGCACGATCCCCCGGATCTCCTCGTGCTGGCGACCGATCTGGCCGGGCTGGGGGGAATGATGCTTCCGGTCGAGGTCTCGGCTGTCGACTCGTTCGCCGATGTGATCGGCGCCCCGGAGAGGCGGCTTCAGCTGACCGGGACGAGCCAGGTCAGTCTGGTCGACGTTCTGATGGGCCGTGAGCAACTGTGCGAGGTACTCGACGGCTCGCGCGAAGTCAGTGAGTACCTTCTCGATCGGGTTGGAGGCTGGATGGAGCCTCCCGACACCTAGCCGAGGAGGAGACTGACCAGCGACCACAACGCCAGGGCCGCCGTGACCACGCACAACGCATAGAACAGCGCCATCGTCACCGGCTTGGGTGGTGGCACCTCCGAGGCTTCGACCACCTCGGCCGGAGGTGGGGTCTGTTCCTGTCTGGGCGGCCCGGTCACCCGTGAGGCGTCATAGCCGTTGAGGGCCGCTGCGAACAGCCCGGGCTGATTGGGTACGAACTCGATGGTCTCGTCCTCGGCGGTGATCGAGTACCTGGCCTCCCCGACCTGGCGTATGTGACAGTCCTTGGCATGCCAGGCCCCGATCTCGGTGCCGGATGCCGAGAGACGGATTCGCTCGTGATCGAGTTCTACGATCACAGGGATGTCGTCTTGGGCAATAGTGACGACACCGTCATAGATGGCCAAATCTTCACTTCCCCCGTCAGTCAGCCAATAGTCAGCACAAACTAGGGGCTTCGAGCGGTCTTGTCGACCCACTGCCCGCTAGAAGGGCACTCCGATCGCCCCACAGAGAAATCGGGTGTAGGGAGCTGCCTTGTCGAACATCCCCCGCAGATCTTCACCCAGCGAGGCGGATGTGACCATCCTCTGGCTGAGACGGGTCCCGGCGGTGAAGCTCTTCAGGCGGAGGTCGTCGGGAAAGGGATGGTCTGCGTCGAGGTCGTTGGGAACCCGTTTGAGGCGGTCGTCCTCATGATCGCCGAGTGACCAGGTCTCGGTGAAGCCTGTGGAATGGGCCGAGTCCCTCCACCCGGCCGGATCGTCGTTGATCGCCCGGCGGATGGCCCGGGCGACTCTGGCCTCCGGGTGCCACAGCCCCACCCCGGCGTAGTTCTCCCCCGGCTCGAGATTGATGTAGAAGCCGGGAGAGTGGACGTCCTTGCCTCTCTCGTGCCCGAACCTGATCCCCACGTTGGTCTTGTAAGGGGCGGTGCCGCTGGAGAAGCGCATGTCCCGGTACGGCCGCATCAGCGAGCCGCCATTGACCCGGGTGTCGGCGACGAAATGAGGTGAGATCTGATGTAGATGCTTGCCGAAGTCCTCTATGAAGTCGAGGGCCGGCTCCTTGATGGCGTGGATGTACCGATCCTTGTTGTCTTCCCACCATGTCTTGTCGTTGTTTGCCGCGAGCTCTTTGAGGAATTCGAACGTCTCCCGGCTGAAATATCTCGTGCCCACACCTGTCCTTTCCGCACTCTCTTGCAAACCTACGCGCGGCCTAGGACGAAGTGAAGGGGGTGCTCAGACCTAGTCCTCGCGGGCCTCGAGCTCCCCCCAAGGAGCGGTGAAGCCGTCACGCAGAGCCGTGATGAAGAGCCTGAAGTCCCGGCGCAACACCCATATCGCCGCCAGCAGGAACATGACGCCGACACCGATGCGTGCGCTCGCCGCGACATCCTCGGAGATGATGCCCACCTCGGCGAACCACGACTCGGCGAGCTGGACGATGAAGAGGGCGAGCATCGCCGTTGCCTCCTTCCAGCTGATGGAGCGGCCGGCGATGATGGCGACGGCGAACACCGACTGGGTGGCAGTGACCCACAACTCGTCACGCTGCACCTCGTTGAGAGGCAGCCCGTGAACCTGGCCGGCAAAGATCATGAAGACGATGGGCAGAGTCCCCACGAGCAGAGTCCACTGGTTCACCTTCGACGAGATCAGGGCCCCGATACCGGTGCGAGCAGCCAGCCGCCAGGCGAACAAGGTGGCGATGAGCAGCTCCGGCGCTTCTGAGGCGAACGGGGCGAGCCACTTGAGGAGGAGGAAATCGCTCACCCCGATGTGCGCTCCCACCTCGATCAGGGACTCGGCGAACTGCTCGGCCACGAGCACGATGACCAAAGCAGAGACGACGAAGAGCACGTAGTTGATGACACGGCGCCGGGTCTTCGGCATGGCGCCGATGTATGCACTCGGCCCGACGAGATGAGGGTCCCCCGGGGTGGCACCGGAGAGACGGATCATGTAGGCCACGTAGATCCCGACGAGGATCACCGCGTCGAGCGGGCTCAAAGTCTCTTTGAGGAAGAGCGACATGCCGTAGATGGAGGCGATGGCGAGGTAGGCGATATCGACGGACTGGGCCCGGCTCAGGTTGACACTGGTCGGGGTCGCCAGCTCCGCCTCTTGGGGTGTGGCGCCGGTGCGACGTACCCGCCAGGTGCCGAGAAGGATCACCAGGGGCCAACCGAACCCGATGAGCAGCTGGTTGGCCCCGGTCATGTTGGCCAGCGCCCGGGGCCCGAACACCTCGGCCGACCCGGTCCGGGCGAACTCACGACCGGCGTCGGCGGTGAGCACGAAGTCGACCGCATATTCGGGGAGGACGGCGATCAAGGCGAGGAGGGCGAGGGCCAGCCCACCACCGACGTCGAGTTGGATGATCTCTGCCGCCCAGGAGATCATGAACGCCGCGCCGACGATGGCGATTCCGTAGAGGACTGCCGCGAGGATCGGATCGGGCTGCTGCGAGCTCAGCCTGAGGCCCACTCCGGGGAGGGTGACGCCGAGAGCGAGGAGGATGAGGGCAATCTGACGCCGCGGGGCGAGCTGGGCGGTCTCCATTTGCGGGCGGCAGTCTAAGTGGCGGTCAGTTCAACACTCGCTTGCAGTTCCAGGGAGTCCAGTAGTAGTAGCCGAGCTCCTGATACCGGTTGGCGAGCCATGCGGCCGTCGCCGTGTTGGCCTCGGGGTCGAACGGGCTGGAGCCCCCGTACCCCGCGTTGGGAGCGGTGGTGGCCCAAGTGGAGGGCAGGAACTGGAAGAGACCGGCGGCACCGGAGAAGGGGTTGGCCGCGTCGGGGTCGCCATTCGATTCGCAGTCGATGATGCGCAGCGCCTCTTCCACACGATGCGACGGGAAGAACTGCTGGACCAGGGACCGCCACCGCTCCACCTGGGGAGGATGGTCCCAGGACCCCCCGCCACCACCGGTGGTGGTTGACGTGGTTCCTGGTGCGGTCGTGGTCGGGCTCGATGGGCCGGTGCTCGGCGGGGTGGTCGTCGTGGTCGCGGCCTCCCGGTTCTCCTGGCGTCTTCTCTCCGCCTCCTTGGCCTGGGCGACCTCGACGGCGCCCAGCGCCGCACGGTATTGACGGTCGGCTGTCTCGGCCTCCCGGATGGCCGTGGCCACACCGGCGTCGGCCTGTTCGTAGAGCGCCGCGTAGTTGGCGACTTCGGCGTCGACCTGCTCCTGGAGCGACCGATACTCCTCCTGGCTGGCGAGAAAGGTGCCCTGCAGGGCGACCAGGCCCTCTCGCTTCTCGAACAGCTGGCCGACTGTGGACCTGCCATCGGCCACCACGTCTTCGACCACCGAACTGGCGACGAGGGCCTTCTCCACGGTCTCGGTGCTGACCACAGAGACACTGGGGGAGGCCAGCACCGTCATGTAGGCATCGACCGCCTGGTCTGCGATGTCAGCCTCGACCCCGGCGAGCTCGACGTCGGCGTAACCGATCTGTGAGGTGATCCGGTCAAGGTTCGACCCCACCAGGGACAGCTCGGCGGTCAGTTCGTTGAGTCGGGTGATCGAGTCGGCCAGCTGACGCTCGATCTGCTCTCGGTTGGCCACCGCCTCATCCACCAGACCCGAGGCGGCGGTGGCATGTCGTCTCGCTTCGTCGGCCTCGGTTTCGGCATCCTCGGTCGACTGAGCGAAAGCGAACGCCCCGCCCGTGGCGACCACCGAGAACACGAGACAAAGGGAGAGGAGGGCCGAAATGGGGCGTGGGGACCGCATGGGGTTTGGAAAGCGTAACCAAAGTCGCCGGGCTGAGGGAACCGGGAGTCGACCGAAGGGGGCTATCGGTCTCTCTTCGACTTGATGAACCGTGACATCATCGCCGGCATCGATTCCATCAGCTCGGCCAGCTCGTGGAGGGCGTCGAAGACCGACGCGGCCTCGGACTTCTCGGGGTCGAGACGAGCCATCAGCTCTATCCCCAGAAACAGCGCAGAGATCGAGTACGCCATCTCCCGGGCAGGTATCGCCGAAGCGATGGGCTGGCCCTCGAGCGCCTTCTCGAGCGCATCTTCGACGAGGCGAATCCAACCCTCGAACCCTTCGAGGATGGCCTGACCCATGGCCTGGTCCGATGCCGCTCCCGCCATCAGCTGGGTGAGGACCGCGATCGACCCGTCCTGCTCCGCTTCGTGATGAAGACGCCTGGCCACGTCCACGAGGGAGGTCAATGACGAGACCTCTTCGGCTACCTCACGGTATGCAGCCACCCGGGCCGCCGATGAGGTTCGCGCCGCCTCTATCAGGAGATTGGTGACAGAACCGAAGTGATAGAAGATCATCGCCTGGTTGAAGCCACCCGTAGCGGCGATGGCGCGGGCGCTGGCGCCGGTGATGCCGGCCACACGGATGGTCTCCAGTGCCGCCGCCATGATCTTGTGCCGGGTGTCGGTCGCTTGGGTCACGCCGGTCGATTCTGACACCAACTGCACTCCTCCTCCTCGTCCTCGAGGAATCGACTCCACCGATGCCGACGAGTGGAGACCATTTTGAAGAACGACTGCGCCAGGGGGGCGAGCTTGTCACCAGACAGTCGATAGGACCATGCCCGGTATCGCCTGGTCGCCCATAGGGCGGTGAGGAAGGCCGCAGGCCCCACCCAGACATTGCCTTGGTCGTCGGCCGCCACCAACTCCTTGCCCATCCAGGGCAGGCCGCGGAATCGCGCCCTCGCCGCCGGGGATCCGGCGGCGATGAGCTCGATGGGGAGGAAGGTCGGCTGGGTGAGAAGCCAGTCTCTTGCCCTTCGGCAAACGGCGCAGTGCTCGTCATAGACGATGGTGAGCCGCTTCATCACGGAGTGTCGTGGCTCAGGTCCTCGGGGACGAATATCTGGGGGGGCAGGGGCGGGGGAGCCGTCTTCAGCTCGGCCCGGTGCCTGATCGTCCAGAACACGAACACGTTCACGAAGTGGATGACGCCGAGGGTGACCAGCAAGATCGCCAGGCGGTTGACCAGATAGGCCACGGCGTCGAAGGCGGTTTCCTGGGGCTCCGCCCGGAGCAGGAATAGCCCGTATCCCAGATTGAGCATGTAGAAGCCGACCACCAGGAGACGATTGACCGCCTCGGCCAACTGGGGTCGACCCTCGAACACGTCGTCGAGGAAGACCGCACCCGCTTTGAAAAGGGTCCGAGCGAGCAGCGCGGTCATGGCTACCGCCACCGCCCCGTAGATCACATAGATGATGATTCCGTATTCCATCCCGACCTCCTATGGTATTGAGCGACCGCTCTAAGCGATCGCTCAAAGCATATGCTCAAACAGCGGTGATGTCAAGGGCGCCGCATAATGTTGGGGCCATGACCCGTCACAACATCTCGTCCGGCTCTCCGTTCGAGCCGCGTTACGGCTTCAGCCGGGCGGTCCGCTCAGATGATCGCGTCCTGGTCGCCGGGACCGCCCCGATATGGCCCGACGACTTCGTCGACCCGGACCCGGGGAAACAGGCGTCTCGGTGTCTCGAGATCATGCTCGGCGCCCTTTCCGAAGCAGGGGGAGTCGCCGCGGACGTGGTGCGAACCCGCATGTTCATCACCAACGCCGCTCACGCCGATGCAGTGGGGGAGGCCCACGGGGAGGTCTTTGCGGAAATAAGACCTGCGTCCACGATGGTTGTAGTCGGTGGCCTGCTCGATCCCCGCTGGCATGTCGAGATGGAACTCGAGGCTGTGTTGACCCAATGAGTGGTTCGATGGGCCAAAGGAGGTTGTGATGTTTGGAAAGAAGAGCAGAGAGATGCCCTCGATGGGTGAGACCTTGCCTGGTCGCAGCGACCCGGTCACAGTCCCGACCGCCCACTTCGTCAACGGCAATCCACTCGAAGGGCCTTTCCCCGACGACACCGAGATCGCGGTGTTCGGGATGGGTTGCTTCTGGGGCGCCGAGCGGCGGTTCTGGAAGATGCCCGGGGTCCACACCACCTCAGCCGGTTATGCCGGGGGAGCGACACCGAACCCGACCTATGAGGAAGTCTGCTCGGGGAGGACCGGTCACGCCGAGGTAGTGATGGTCGTCTACCGGCCGGACCAAGTCTCTTACGACGAGCTGCTCAGGGTGTTCTGGGAGACCCATGATCCCACCCAGGGCTACCGCCAAGGCAATGACATCGGCACCCAGTACCGGTCGGCCATCTACACCACGACCGACGCCCAGCTCGATCAGGCCAAGAGATCGACCGACGTCTACCAGTCGGTCCTGACCGATCAGGGCTTTGGGGAGATCACCACTGAGATCGAGCCACTGGGTGAGTACTACTACGCCGAGGACTATCACCAGCAGTACCTCGGGAAGAACCCCCACGGCTACGACTGTCACGCCAATACGGGGATCGCCTACCCCGGTCTCGGCTGACCGTCGGCTCGATCAGGTACCCGTCACCGCGGCCACCAGTTCCGCGGCCGTGAGGTTATTCACGTCGAGCTCGACATCGGGCCTCACCCCGGTCCCGCCGAAGTCGAGCCCCCCCGGTGTCAGCCAGCGGGCGATGGTGAGCTTGAGGGCGCCGCCATTCGAGAGGTTGAATCGTTGCTGAACCGTGTTCTTCCCGAAGGTGCTCTCGCCCACGATCCGGGCGCGCTCCCTCTCCTGGAGGGTCGCCGAGACGACCTCCGACGCCGAGGCGCTTCCTCGGTTGACGACGAAGAACACCTCGACGTCGTCGGGGACGATCGCCGATCCGTTGACGGGGTAGGTGGTCGTCTCGTCGGGGCCCTCGGTGACGACGACGTCACCGTCGTCGAGGAACACCGACGTCACGTCGATCGCGGTGGTGAGGAATCCTCCCGGGTTGTTCCTCAGGTCGATCACCAGGTCTTCGACGCCTTGGGCGAGGAGGTCGACGATCGCAGTCTCGAATTGTGAGGCCGCGCCACCGCCGAAGGTCGCCAGACGCACGTAGCCCACTTCATCGAAGGTCTCTTGCTCGATCACAGGGATGACCACTGCGGCCCTGGTGATGGTGACCTCGAACACCTCGCCGTCCCGGTCGATGGTGAGGCTAACTTCGGTTCCGGCCTGGCCTCTGACGGTGGCGGTGACCTCATCTACCGTCCATCCCAGGATCGACTCGTTTTCGACTCCCACGATGACATCGCCACGGACCAGCCCGGCGTCCTCGGCAGGAGCTCCGCTGATCGTGGAGACGATGAGCACCCGACAGGTCTCGGAGACGATTCCGCACTGCTTGTTCTCCCCCGGGATCGTCTCGTCCTCCGGCGAGACGAGGGCGCCGATGCCTTCGATCTCGCCTTGCTGTTCCTCCTGGAGCAAGTCCAGGGCCTGTGGGTCGAGGTAGGCGGAGTTGGGATCCAGGCCAAATGCGGCCAGCCCGGCGACCATCGCCTCGGCAGCCTCGACACTGTCGTCCGCCTCGCCGGCGGCCACATCACATGTCGACGAGAAGGCGTTGGTGGGTATGGCACAGACCAGAAGCTCGCCCGAATCTGCGCCGTCGAGCTGTTCGAGCCCTTGCGCGGCCGCCTCGGCGAGGGCGGCGTCGTCGATCGGATCGACGTAATGGGTCTGGATGAGATCATATGCCTCACAGACGATGGCCACCTCCTCGGAGGCGTCCTCACAGTCGACCAGCTCCAGGCTGCGCGGCAACGAGGTCGTGGTCCCCGTCGACCCTGTTGTCGACCGAACCGTCGACGTGGTGGTCGTCGTGTCCTCGACCCTCGAAGTGGTGGTCCCGGCTTCATCGGCTGAGCAGGCCGCGGTCATCAACGCCACGGCGATGACTGCAGGGACGAGGTTGGTCTTTCTCATGAAGCAGCTTCCAGGGCGAGCTCGACGATCTCCTCGACGGTGGCTCCTGTCGGCCAGCTGACCTCTCGATCGGGCTTCAAACCGCCGTCAGCCGCCGTCTCGCCGTTGGGTGTCGACCAACGGGCCACTGCCACGTGGAACTCACCGCCGTTGCGCAAGGTGAAGGCTATCTGCACTGCGTCTTTACCGAATGTGTCGCTCCCCACGATCAGCGCGTCCCGTCGATCGCGCAATGCCCCGGCGAGGATCTCTGCTGCCGAGGCGGTTCCCTGGTTGACGAGCACGACGATTCGTTGCCGTGTGGCGAGGCCTCCGGGGAGGGCCTCGTATTCGCGGAACTCGCTCGGGGCATCACTGACCATGACCACCCCACCGTTGATGAAGTCGTCCGCCACGTCGACCACCGCATCGATGTAGCCGCCGGGATTGTCCCGGAGGTCCACCACCAGCACGCCGGGCCCCTCAGCGGTTATCTCGGCGAGGGCATCCTCGACGAGCCCGGGGATGTCGAACTCGAAGTCGGGGATCCTCAAGTACCCGACGTCGCCCCGCGGGACGCCGAACTCGACGGTTGGGATGGCGAGCTCGGTGCGCTCGATGGTGAACTCCACCATCTCCGCGCCGCGTTGAACCGTTATCGCCACCGTCCCGGTCTCGTCACCGGCGATCTCGGCGATGACCCCGGTGAACCCCTTCCCTTCCACCGACTCCCCGTCGACCGAGGTGATGATGTCGCCGGGGGCCATACCGGCTTCGAAGCCGGGATTGTCCTCCAGCACGAACACCACTTCGAGCATGCAGATCGATGTGATCTGGGTGCACTTCGACCCTGCGGCGTCACGGGCGTCGAGCAGGACGCCGATACCGCCGACTATGCCGTTCACCCTGAACGAACCCACCTGTTCGGGTGGCAGGTAGTAGGTGAAGGGATCGAGACCGACATCGACCATGTACGCCACTGCCGCCTCGACCGCCGGGCCGACCGGGATCCCGAACTCGAGGACCTTCTCGCCGATGGCGTCGCACAGACCGGTGAAGGCCTCATGGGGAATCGCGCAGAACAGGGTCCGAGGCGGGTCCTCCGTCTCTGTGGAGGTGTGAGCCCCCAGACCCCGCAGCGCCACCTCGGCGAGCACCTCGGGATCCACCGGCGCATCGACGTACCACGTCTCCAACAGCTCATAGACCTCACACAGGGGGCCGAAGGTGACCGGTGGCGCGGCGCAGTTCTGGACCTGGACATCCTGGACGGGGACGGTGGTGGTGAGGGTCGGAGGGGGAGCCGGGGGAGCCGTGACCACGGTGGGGGTCACCGTGGCGGGAGCGCTACAGGCTGTGACGACCAGCACGACAGCGAGGAGACGACTCATGCGAGCCATTATGAGACCACATCGGCAGGTAGCGTCGAGTTCGTGAGTCGTCGCGTCGTTCTCAGGTCACCGTCGGGGGACAGCTTGGTGCGACATGTCTCCGCGGGCGTTTGGGCCGAGGCGACCAACACCCCTACAGAGACCATCGGTGAGGGTCTCTGGGCGATTCCCGGCCTCGTCGACGCCCACGCTCACCTCGCCGGTGAGTCGCTGCCGCTGGATGGGCGTCCCGGTGACCTGGGATATGCCACCGCTCAGGCCAAGGACGCTCTCGCCGCCGGGGTAACCCTTCTATTCGACAAGGGCTGGTGCGACGAGACGACGCTCGACCTGATCGTTTCGGTGCCACCAGGAGATCGACCCGAGATCGAGGCGGCCGGTCGGATGCTGGCCGTCGAGGGTGGCTACTACCCGGGGTTCGCCGAGGAGATCCCCGCGGAGGAGATCGGCGAAGGAGTCCGCCGGAGGGGTGGAGGAAGGGCCCGCTGGGTCAAGCTGATCGGTGATTGGCCACGACGCGGCGAAGGCCCCAAGGCCAACTTCGACGAGGGGCACCTGCGTGAGGCGGTGGAGGCCGCCAATTCGCTCGGGGTCCGTCTCGCAATCCACACCATGGCACGCGACGTCCCGTCGATGGCGGTGGCAGCCGGGGTCCACTCGATCGAGCACGGGTTGTTCCTGAGCGAAGACGATCTGGACCCTCTGGCCCGGTCTGATGGCGTGTGGGTGCCGACGGTGCGCCGGGTCGAGGAGACGATCGCCTCGCTTCGGGAGGGCTCTTCGGGCGAGAGATTGTTGCGCGAAGGACTGCAGAACGTGCGACGGGTGCTTCCCCTGGCCATCGAGGCCGGAGTCACCGTCCTGGCCGGGACCGACCTGGCGGGATCGAGCGCCGAGGTGGCGAGGGAAGCCTTGAGATTGGCCTCTCTGGGGATCACCCCGGCCGCGGTGCTCGAGATCGTGGGGATGAAGGGTCACGAGGTGGCGGGGAGAAGCGGGAGATTCGCGCTCGGAGAACCGGCGGACGCCGTGTTCTTCTCAGACAACCCCGCCGAGGATCTCGAGGTTCTCGCTCACCCCGTCCATGTCATGCGGCTCGGGCAGGCCCGATGAGGCTGGTGCTGGCCTCCGGCTCACCCCAGCGTGCCGAGCTTCTCGATCGACTGGGTCTCGAGTTCGACACGGTCCCCGCCGACATCGACGAGACCCGTCACCCCGGTGAGCCTCCCGGTGTCTATGTCGACCGGGTGGCGCGAGAGAAGGTGTCGGGGCGGGGCCACCGAGACGACCTCGTCATCGCCGCGGACACTGCGGTGGTTCATGACGGCCACATCCTCGGCAAGCCCGCCCATCCGGAAGAGGCCCGGGCGATGTTGCGCCGGTTGCAGGGTGCCAGTCATGAGGTCTTCACCGGTCTGTCGGTGGCCCTCGGCGGAGACGTCAGGTCTTTGGTGGATGTGACCGAGGTCAGCATGGTGCCGATGACCACCGAGGAGATCGCCGACTACGTCGACACCGGGGAGCCCATGGACAAGGCGGGGGCATACGCCCTCCAGGGACGAGGCGGGATCTACGTCGAGTCGGTCACCGGCAGTCCCTTCACCGTGATCGGCCTACCCATTCATCTGCTCCCCCGACTGGTGCGACAGGTCGGCGCCGATCTCGAGCGCTTCCATCGGGGACACTCGGTCTAACTTGTAAGACGATGAGAAGGGCGATGTTGGCTGTGCTCCTCGTGATCGTGGCGTGCAGTCCGGACGAAACCACCGACTCCACGACGTCTTCGACCTCGACGTCGCTGCTAACCACCACGATCGCAGGCCCGACGACCACGACATCTGCACCCGCCACTACGACGACCCAGGCCACCACGACAACCCTCTCCGGTCCGACGACGACCTCGCTGCTCTCGGGGAACTGGGCCGACGAGTCCCTGGTCACCACCGACTTCGGCGCCCTGGGTTGGTGGGACGGGAGCGGCTGGCTCGACGCCGAGACCGAGGGGGCGCTGCCCGTGGTCGGTGGCGAGGACTACCAGGTGACCAGGCTCGACTTCCTGGGGATGACCACCGGCGGTCCGCAGACCACGGTGTGCGAGCCTCTCGACCTCATCGGGGTGGAGCTCGATGACCCCGAGCTCCTCGGCGAGTTCCCCGGGCCATATGGAATCGCCATCTCGGCACCGTGGCCGCTGCAGCCCCACCTGTTCGAGCCGGCCACCGACGATGGCACCTACTCGGCGTTCGCCGCTCAGTTGCTCTCCAGCCGGGGCCTGGATGTGGCCAATCCGGTGATCAAGCAACTCCTCAGGACCGATCTCGAAGGCGATGGCGTGCATGAGGTGCTGGTTGTGGCCGAAGAGGTGACACCCGGGGTCGTGATGGAGGAAGGCGACTACTCCATCGTCTTCCTGCGCAACGTCGTGGACGGTGAGGTGCAGACCGCGGTCCTCGCCGAGACGGTGGTGCTCGAGGAGGACGACGGATTCGGTGGCGCCCACTCGATGGGGGCGGTGGCCGACCTCAACGGTGACGGGAAGATGGAGATGGTGCTCAACTCGGCGTTCTTCGAGGGCTTCGCGGTATCCGTCTGGGAGTATGTCGACGACGACCTGGGACCGCTCCAGGTCATGACCACAGGGTGTGGCAGCTGATGGAGAATCCTTTCGCCGACCGCCCGACCTACGTCGGGCACACCGGCATCGAGTTGACCGACGTCTCTGTCGACCACTGTGACGGTCGCCTCGAGATCGGGCCCAACCATCACCAGCCCTATGGGGTGGTCCATGGCGGGGTGTACTGCACCATGATCGAGACCCTGGCCTCCACCGGCGCCGCCCTGTGGGCGATGGAACAGGGAATGGCCGGTGCCATGGGGGTGAGCAACAAGACCGACTTCATCAGGGCAACTACGGACGGTGTGCTGGTGGGAAAGGCGAGTCCGATTCACCGCGGGCGGACCCAGCAGCTATGGCAGGTCGACATCACCAGGGAGAACGACGGGAAGCTGGTGGCTCAGGGTCAGGTACGCCTGCAGAACGTGACCAACACCGAGTTCTAGTGGTCTGTCGCCTAAATAGTGTGCGCGTGAGACGCCACAAGCATTTAGGAGACGGGCCACTCGCCCTCGATCGACTCAGCCGGGCGGCCCGGGGTCGGGGACAGGTTCGGCTCCCTCGGCCACTGCGGCGAGACGGGGAAGATAGTGAGCCCACCCCCTTACGTGGATGTCGGCTTCTTCGGCGGGGAGATCTCTATGGGTCAGTGTCACCAGTGAGCCGCCCTCGATCTCGGCTATCTCGATCTTCACGGTCGAAGAGCCCGGGGGCAGCCCGGGATGGTCCACCCAGCCCCATGTGAACACCACTCTCTCATTGGGCACCAGCTCGACGAACTGGCCCCGCGCGATTGCACCGTTGGCCGTCCTCATCACGAATATCCCACCGGTACGGGCGTCGATCGTGGAGGCGATTCCCTGCCAACGAGACCACTTCTCCGACTCGGTCAGATAGGAGTAGACCGCGGCCGGTGGAGCAGCCACCCGGCGAGACAACACGATCGGCTCGGTCATGACTGTTCCCTCTCGACGACCTCGGCGAGGTCCTCCAGTGTGTCCGCCCACATCGACTCGAGAACCGAGCGAAACGGCCCCAACGCCGACTGGTTCGCCCGGTAGAGCCTGCGGTTGCCCTCGGTGCGGACCTGGACGAACCCTGACTCGCGGAGAACGGCGAGGTGTTGGGAGACGGCTCCGAAAGTGATTTCGAACCGGTCGGCGATCTCACCTGCGGCCATCTCGTCGTCCCAAACCAATCCGAGGATCCGGCGGCGCCGCGGCTCGGCGATGACTTGGAGCGCGTCCATCGGGGCGATGGTACCTGCAATTTTAGTCTGGGTTGAAATATCCCGGAGTGGGCTGTATGTTTAGCGAGCACTAAAATAGTTTGGAGGAAGCGCAATGGGTGATTACTCGATCAAGGCTGCGTTCGAGGTTGACGCCGATCCGGCTCGAGTCCTCGAATGGCTGTCCACCCCGACTGGCATCGCCGGATGGTGGTCGGATGGAGTCGGCGGTGCGGCATCGTCGGTCGGTGACCAATTCGACGTTCGCTTTCCGACCACCGACGTGGTCTTTCAGCTGGTGGTCGCCGAGGCGACCGACAACGCCGTCGAGTGGAGTGTTCCGGCGAGCCCGCCATGGTGGAAGGGAACGGCGATTCGCTTCGACCTCGAGGGAAACGACTCCGGTGGCACCTCGATGCTCTTCGCCCACCGAGGATTCGACCCCGACGACCCGATCATCGCCGCCATAACTCCTGCGTGGGTGGGCTTTCTGAACCGGCTGGTCGAAGTGGCCCAAACCGGAAGGGCAGACCCGGTGGTGGTCAACTAGCCGAAGTCGGCCCGGACCGTGTCTCCGGGGTTGGTGACGGGGCCCAATAACATCTGGGCATGCCCTTCGACATCGGGCCCCTCCGGGTCGACCCGCCGGTGGTCCTCGCCCCCATGGCGGGGGTCACCAACGCGCCATTCCGGCGGCTGTGCCGTGAGTTCGGCGCCGGTCTCTATGTCTCTGAGATGATCGGGGCCCGGGGTCTGGTCGAGAGGAACGAGAAGACCTTGGCCCTCGCCCGTTTCGACCACGACGAGGTGCCGCGATCCATACAGCTATACGGCACCGACCCCGGGGCCCTCTCCGAGGCGGTGGCCTTCCTCGTCCGCGAGCGAGGGGTAGATCACATCGACATGAACTTCGGTTGTCCGATGGGCAAGGTGACCCGGCACGGCGGTGGGGCGGCGTTGCCCTGGAAGACCGACCTGTTCCGATCGATCGTGAGGGCGGCGGTGACGAACGCGGGAAAGGTGCCGGTGTCCGTCAAGTTCCGCAAGGGCATCGACGAGGACCATCTCACGTATGTCGAAACCGGTCTGATCGCCGAGGAGGAGGGGGCGGCCGCGGTGGCACTCCACGCCCGAACCGCCCGCCAGCTCTACTCCGGTGAGGCGGACTGGGGTGCGATCAGCCGGCTGAAGGCGACAGTCCGCTCCATCCCGGTGCTGGGCAATGGCGACATCTGGACCGCGGCCGATGCGGTGTCGATGATGAAGTCGACCGGTTGTGACGGGATCGTGGTAGGGCGGGGCTGTCTCGGCCGGCCCTGGCTGTTTCGCGACCTCGCCGACGTCTTCGCCGGCCGTCGGCCCCACGACCCCCCCAAGCTGGGAGAGGTGGGCCTGATCATGATCAGACATGCCCGGCTCCTGGCCGATCATTTCGGCGACCCTTACGGGATCAACCTCTTCCGTAAACACCCCTCCTGGTATCTGAAGGGGTTTCCCGTGGGCCCGGTGGTGCGCGACGCCCTCTCCCGGGTCGGCTCGGTGGACGAGTTGGAGGATCTCGTCGGCAAGCTCGACCCCGAGATCCCCTTCCCCGTCGATGCCCACCGGATGGTCCGCGGCCATGGCCACGGCCCCCGCCCGGTCCGCCTCCCCCGCGACTTTCTCGAGAGTCGCCGGGGGGACCGGCTCGGCCGTGACGCCGAGCAGGTGGTCAGCGGGGGCTGAGTTCGGCAAGTAGGTGTGATAGCGCCGCGCATTGGCTGCGATGGAATGCGCCGAGGATCGGCACTTCTCTGCGCCCTTCCCCCGGCGTTCGGGGTCGATCGCCGTTGCTGGGTTCCCCTAGCTGAGCAGCGCCTTCGCCGCTTCGTCACCCGGCGTTGGAGAGGTAGGGACCAGTCAGCTCGCCCGCATCGTCGAGCGTGAACCTACGCCGCCATCAACAACACAACGCGAGGGAGGGGGCTTGCCGCAAGCGACCCAAATGTGCTGACATGACTCGTCCGCTGAGCCGATCACGGCCAGAACCTATGAAGCCGGGAGTTGTGGAATGCGTGTTTGGCCTTCGGCAGATGGGGAGACCGGGAGCGCTGAACCGGTCGAGGAGTCGGCGGGGAGGATGCGGGCGACCGGCGCCGGTGCGCGGTCGCTCTGCGCGGGGTGGCTGTCCCTGTCCGGTGCAGCCTTCGCCGGGGAGCGGCGATGACCGAGCATGCCGTGGTGATCGCGGGAGGTGGCCCGACCGGGCTGATGCTGGCGGCCGAGCTGGCGTTGGCGGGAGTCGACGTCGTCATCGTCGAGCGACGCGCCAGCCAGGACCTCGACGGCTCGCGCGCCGGCGGTCTCCACTCCCGCACCATCGAGGTGCTCGACCAGCGTGGCATCGCCGATCGGTTCCTCGCAGAGGGCCAGACGCATCCGTTCGTGGGCTATGCCGGGACCTTCTTGGACATCAGCGACTTCCCCACCCGCCACAACTACATCCTTGCGCTCTGGCAGAGCCGCATCGAGCAGATACTCGCCGGATGGGTCGAGGAGTTGGAGGTGCCGATCCTTCGTGAACGTGAAGTGGTGGGATTCGCCCAGGACGACGGCGGCGTCGATGTCGAGCTGTTCGACAACGAGCCGCTACGGGGGGGTTATCTGGTCGGGTGTGACGGAGGACGCAGCCTGGTCCGCAAGGCGGCCGGCATCGACTTCCCTGGGTGGGACCTGTCTGCCAGTTATCTGATCGCCGAGGTCGAGATGGACGTGGATCCGGAGATCGGCATGCGCCCCGAAGGTGGCGGCATCGGCCCTGTCAACCGGGAGGAGGGCGGAGGGCCCTACGGGGTGGTACTGCTCGAAGTGGACGTCGAACACGCTAGCCGGCCCACCCTGCGGTACCTCCGCGAGGCTCTCGTGGCCGCCTACGGGACCGACTTCGGGGTGCACAGCCCCACCTGGATCTCCCGGTTCACCGACATGTCCCGGCAGGCGGAGTCCTACCGCGCGGGACGTGTGCTGCTCGCCGGCGACGCCGCACACGTGCATGGCCCGCAAGGTGGGCAGGGCCTCAACACGGGCGTGCAGGATGCCGTGAACCTCGGGTGGAAGCTGGCACAGGTGATCGAGGGGACATCACCCGAGAGTCTGCTGGACACCTATCACGCCGAGCGGCACCCGGTCGGTGCCCGAGTGTTGCATAACACCATGGCCCAAGTGGCACTCAGCCATACCGACGATCGCAGCAGGGCCCTCCGCGACACCGTGCTCGAACTGCTGGACATGGACGAGCCTCGAAAACGCATCGCGGGGATGATCTCCGGTCTCGACATCCACTATGACCTCGGAGAGGGACATCCTCTGCTCGGGCGGCGCATGCCCGACCTCGACCTGGACACCGCGGATGGTCCCACCCGTGTGTTCACCTTGCTGCACGACGCCCGGCCCGTGCTTCTCGACCTCGCTGAGCCCGGCGGTTTCGACATCTCTCCTTGGGGGAATCGAGTCCGGTTGGCCGACGCCAGGCACGATGGCGTGTGGGAGCTCCCGGTCCTCGGCGAGATCGCTGCGCCCCCGGCCGTGGTGATCCGACCCGACGGGTATGTCGCCTGGGCAGGAGACCTCACGGACCCAGGGCTGCCTCGAGCACTTGCGACCTGGTTCGGAGCGGCCGCTCCGGCTTAGAACCCGACAGCCGAGCGCCATCACGCCCATCACCAATGTGCCGGTGGGGACGCCCGCGAGCTACCGCCACTCGTTTCACCCGCCCGGATCTCACCCATTGGCCGAACGCAGCGGCGGCCGAAAGCCGTCCGAGCTGGTACCGGATGGTCAGCGGGTGGCGAACCCGGCGATCGCGGTGAGCAGGAGGTGGGCGGCCACGTCGACGGTCTGGAAGCCCACGTCGATCGAGGCGTCGACTTCGACGAAGTCCATGGCGGTCACCGCAGGGTGGGCGGCGCAGCGTGCAACCCCCTCGGAGAGCTGACGCACGCTGAGACCACCCGGGCGCGCCCCCGGACATGCCGGGGCATATACCCGATCGAGCACGTCGAGGTCGACATCGACGTAGATCGACTCACACGAGGCATTCAACTGGCTCAAGGCCACGTCGACCGTCGTCCTCATACCGATCCGCTCCACCTGGTCGATCGTCACCGTGGTGATGCCGGCGGCGTCGCAGTACGAGCGGTACTCCGCCGAGTTGGCGAAGGAATGGATCCCGATCTGAACCACGTTCACCCCAAGGAGGCCGTGCTCCTCGAGCAGGCCTCGGATCGGGGTCCCGTTGTTGGGGCCGTCGTCGAGCGACCGCACATCGTGGTGTGCGTCGAAGGTGATCACCCCGACCGATGACAGGTCTTCGGCCTGGGCGGCGACCAGGGGCCGGGTGATGGCATTGTCACCCCCTATGTACAGCTTGAGGGGTGCATCGGGGAGGGCGCCGGCCAGTCTCATGACCTCACCGATCATCGGCACCATGTCGAGCTCCGAGACGGCCCAGTTGCCGAGGTCCCTCACCTGCACCGAGCCGAAGTCGATACCGAGCTCGCTGTGGAATGTGGAGAAGCCGTCGAGGCGGTGACGGACCTCGAGGGGGGTGAGGTCCGCCCGCGACGGCGTGAGACTCGCCTTCGAAGAGGGCACCCCCACCACCAGGAGCTCCGGGTCGGGATGTTCTCCGGTCAGCCATACACCGGCCCGGGGCCAGAGGGGATCAGCTTTCTTCATCGAGCATGGGGATGTCGACGCCCCGATCACGGGCGACCTGGCGCGCCCTCTCATAGCCGGCGTCGGCATGACGCATGACACCGGTGCCAGGGTCGTTGGTGAGGACCCGCTCCACCCTGAAGGCTCCCTGGTCGGTGCCGTCGGCGACCACCTGGGCACCGGAGTGGATGGAGTTGCCGATGCCGACGCCACCGCCATGGTGGACCGCCACCCAGGCGGCACCCGATGAGACGTTGAGCATGGCGTTGAGGATGGGCCAATCGGCGACGGCATCCGAACCGTCCAACATCGCCTCGGTCTCCCGGTATGGGGAGGCCACCGAGCCCGAGTCGAGGTGGTCCCTCCCGATCACGATCGGTGCCGACACCGCTCCCGAAGCGACCAACTCGTTGAAGCGGAGCCCGGCGAGATGCCGTTCGCCGTATGAGAGCCAGCAGATTCGTGCCGGGAGACCCTGGTATTGGACCCTCTCCCGGGCCAGCTTCAACCATCGCAGCAGCGGCTCGTTTTCGGGGAAGAGCTCGATCAGCGCCCGGTCGGTGGCCTCGATGTCGGCGGGGTCACCACTCAGCGCCACCCACCGGAACGGCCCCGAGCCTTCGGCGAAGAGCTCGCGGATGTAGGCAGGGACGAACCCCGGGTAGGAGAAGGCGTCGGCATAGCCCGCGGTCTCGGCCTCACCCCGCAGGTTGTTTCCGTAGTCGAAGACCTCCGCACCCCGATCTTGAAACTGGACCATCGCCTGGCACTGGGTGGCCATCGACTCCCGTGTCGCCTTGATGTAGGTGTCCGGATGGTCCTGGCGCAACGAGGCCGCCTCGTCGAGGCTGTAACCCGAGGGGATATATCCGTACAGCGGATCGTGGGCCGAGGTCTGGTCGGTGACGATGTCCACCCCGAGGCCCAGATCGAGGAGTTCGGGGAAGAGATCCGCCGCATTGCCGAGCAGACCGATCGAAAGGGCTTTCTTGGCCTCCTTGGCCGCGGTGGCCATCTCGATGGCATGCTCGACCGAGTCGGCCTCCACGTCGAGGTAACCGGTCTCGAGACGCCGCTGAATCCGCTGTGGGTCGACTTCGACGCACAGGGCGACGCCGCCATTCATGGTGATCGCCAGGGGTTGGGCTCCCCCCATCCCGCCCAGCCCGCCGGTGAGGGTCAGCCTGCCGGCCAGTGTGCCGCCGAAGTTCTTTTCGGCGATGGCGGCAAAGGTCTGGAAGGTGCCCTGGAGGATCCCCTGGGTCCCGATGTAGATCCACGAGCCGGCTGTCATCTGGCCGTACATCATCAGACCCTTGGCCTCGAGCTCCCAGAAGTGGTCGAGGGTGGCCCACTTGGGCACCAGCAGGCTGTTGGCGATCAACACTCGCGGCGCCAGTTCGTGGGTCCGGAAGACCCCGACCGGTTTTCCCGACTGAACCAGCATCGTCTCCTCGTCACCCAGCCGCTCCAGGGTGCGGACGATGGCGTGCAGTGACTCGATGTTGCGGGCTGCCTTGCCCCGGCCGCCGTATACCACCAGGTTCTCGGGGTCCTCTGCGACCTCGGGGTCGAGGTTGTTGAGCAGACAGCGAAGCGCCGCCTCCTGAAGCCACCCCTTGGTGTTCAGAGCGCTGCCACGGGGGGCGTGCAGGGGGAAGGTCAGGTCGAGCATGTGACGGTGAGCCTATATGCAGATGCCCCCGGGTCGATCGGTGCTGGGGACCGAGTGTGCAGGGAGTTGCCGACCAGGCACTCGAATGCACTACAGACGATACGCCGGGCTACTTGCGGAGCATGCCGTCGAGACGACGGCTGGCGATGGCGGCTGCGACCAGACCCATGACGACCAGGAAAGCGGCGTGGCCGAACATCGACCAGTCGAGGGCGCCCAGGGTGAACCCGCGCAACAGCTCGTTGCCGTGATAGAGGGGGGACAGCCTGGTGATGAGCTGGACGGCCGGCGGGTAGACGTCGATGGGGAAGAACGACCCGGAGAAGAGGAACAATGGCATGGTCACCAAGGTGACCAGGTCGAAGTCCTGCCACGACTTCATCCAGGTGCTGGCGGCGAGGCCGGCCGCCCCGAAGGCAAAGCCGACCAGTGTCGCAGCCGGGATGGCGAAGACCGCCAGCCAGGACTCGGTCATCCCCATCACGAACATCACGCCCACGAAGGCGGTCGAATAGAGCACGCCACGCAGCAGGGCCCACCCGATCTCGCCGATGGCGATGTCGGAGGGCTGCATCGGTGTGGTGAGGATCCCCTCGTAGACCTTGCCGAAATGGAGCTTGAAGAAGATGTTGAACGTCGTCTCGATCACCGCGCCGTTCATCGCCGAGGCGGCCATCATCGCCGGAGCCACGAAGGCGGCGTACGGCACCGATTGCCCAGTGGGCAGGGTCACGTCGCCGACCAGGGCGCCGACCCCGATGCCGACCGCGAACAGATAGAAGACCGGCTCGAAGAAACCGCTGAAGACGACCTTCCACAGACGCCGATAGGCGAGGTAGTTCTTCTCCCAGATCCGCTGGGCGCGGAACGGGGTGACCTTGCCGATCGGGGTCAGGCGCGACGGCGCCTGGACGCTCATTGCCTGATCCTCTTGTCGAGCAGCCGAATCGACAGATAGAGACCGGCCGCCGCCATCACGATGAGGTATGCGAGATGGACCCACAACGGAAGAGAGGTGACGATCGAGCCGTTGACACCGGGGAGGGCGATCTTCCGGACCAGTTCGACCCCGTGGAACAGCGGGGTCGCATAGGCAACGGGCTCCAGCCAGTCGGGAAGCTGGCTGATCGGGAAGAAGGTCCCCGAGAACAAGAAGAGAGGCACGATCAGGAACCGGAAGAGGGTGGAGAGACTCCGCCCGTCCTTCTGGGTGAGGGTCCAGGCGGTGATGCCAGTGGTGAAGGCCACCCCGGTGAGTACGGCGGGGGGTATCGCAGCCAGCGCCGGCCCGATCTCGAGGGCGCCGAAAAGCACCGCGATCACGGCGAACACCAACAGCACGAAGACGAGGCGGCCCACACCCCAGATGAGACGACCCCAGATGATGTCACTGGGCCCCAATGGTGTGGTGATGGTCCCGTGGAAGTTCTTCCGCCAGAGGATGCCGGCCATCACCGGGAAGGAGCCGTCCCCGGCGCCGTTCTGCATGGCGTTCGCCGCCATCAGCCCGCTGGCCACAAAGGTCAGATAGGAGATCGACAGGGTCTCCCCCGAGCCGTCGTCGACCAGGGCCCCCAGCCCGGCGCCCATGGCGGCCAGGAAGAAGACCGGATTGACGAACGATGTGATCACGGTGCCTCGCCAGGTGCGCCGGTAGGCGATGACCTCGGACTCGGCGTACCGCAGCGATCTGCTGAGGGTGGTCACGAGTGGCCCACCACTAGTCGATCAGCCTCCGCCCGGTCAGTCTCAAGAAGACATCCTCGAGGGTGGAGCGTCTCACCAGCACCTGCTCGGGATGGATGCCACGGGATTGCAGGCCCTCCTGGGTGGCGTCGGCATCGTCGGTATACAGCAGGACACGGTCGGCGAGCACCTCCGAACGCGACGCCAGCCCGTCCATCTTCGAGACGGCGTCTTCCTTCTGCCCGTTGATGAAACGGAGCTCTACCACCTCGCGGGGGGCGTATCGCTGGATGAGCTCCCTGGGCGAGCCCTCGGCGGCGATCTTGCCCTGGTCCATGACAACGAGGCGGTCACAGAGCTGTTCGGCCTCATCCATGTAGTGGGTGGTGATGATCAGGGTGGCACCCTCCCGCTTGAGCCGATAGAGACGGTCCCAGAGCAGGTGACGGGCTTGGGGGTCGAGACCGGTCGTGGGCTCGTCGAGGATGATCAGCTCCGGATTGTTGATGAGGGCGCGGGCAATCGTCAGCCGGCGCTTCATCCCTCCCGACAACGGCTCGACCTCGGAGTCCTTCCGTTCTGTGAGCTGGGCGAAGTCGAGGAGCTCGTCGATCCGGGAGGTGATCTCCGACTTCTTCATGTCGTGATAGCGCCCGTAGATGTAGAGGTTCTCGAACACAGTCAGCTCGAGGTCGAGATTGTCTTCCTGGGGCACCACTCCGATCCGCTGGCGAATCGAGCGCCCGTCGACATTGGGGTCGATGCCGAAGACGCTCAGCTTTCCCTCGGTGATCGGGCTGACCGTCGTGATCATCTTCATGGTCGAGGTCTTGCCCGCCCCGTTGGGACCGAGAAAGCCGAACGCCTCCCCTTTGCGGATGTCGAAGTCGATGGCGTCAACGGCGGTGAAGTCATCGAACTTCTTGGTCAGGCCGCGTGCCTGGACGAGAGATTCAGTCATCAGTCGATGGACGGTAATTGGTTTCGGTGACGGTTCCCATATGAACAGGACGAACCGGGGGCCGGTCCGTCGACAGACGCTAGGAGTCGAGTTTGACCACCCGCGCTGGCGGCTTACGGCCTCCGTAGTTGCGGGGCCTGGCACGGTCGGCTGGGTATCCCAGCGCTATCGCGTAGCGGGCGGTGGCGCCGTCGGAGATGCCCAATAACTCGGCGGCGTCTCTGTGGCGGTGCAAAGTGACCGGGCATGAGGCCACGCCGATCGCCTTGGCGGCGAGCATCATGTTCTGGGCGGCGCGTCCGATGTCGAAGGTGTTGCCGCCCGGCTCCTGGACCAGGACGATGCTGGCCACGGAGTCGCGGATCGGCTGGGTGTAATCACCGTGCTCGGCGAGCCCCCGGAGCCGCTCGGGATCGGTGACCGCGATGAACGACCACGACTGCTGGTTCTTCGAGCTGCCGGTCCACCGTCCCGCCTCCAAGATGGCGCCGAGGTCCTCGTTGCGGAGCGCCTCGGGTTTGTAGTCGCGGATCGCCCGCAACCCGATGATGAGGTCATAGGTGTCGGCCATGGCCCGAGACTAGGAGGGTGAGGGCCCGACTATCGCGGGTAGAGGATCATCTGCGTGCAGCGGAACCGGGCCAGCGGTTTGCCATCCGCCTCCGCGGTGACCTCCACGTCCCAGACCTGGGTGGTCCGCCCTCCGTGGATCATCACCGCCTCGGCCCGCATCGCCCCGGTGAGCATGGTGCCCAAGAAGTTGGTCTTCAACTCGATGGTGGTGAACCCCGACGCTCCCTCGGGGAGGTTGCCGACACACCCGTATCCGGCGGCGGTGTCCGCCAGGGTGATCACCGCTCCGGCGTGGAGATATCCGTTGGGGGCGAGGTGGAAGGGCTGGACCTCGCAGCGCATGAGTGCGCTCTCCTCGCCGATCTCCACCAGTTCCAGACCCATGTGCCCGGGGAGGGTGACCCCGCTGGCGGCGCGGAGCGTGTCGGCGATGGTCTCTCGCTCTTCTGTGGTGGGCATGGCGGGCGACGATAACCCGGCAGAGTCGTGTGCTCAGCAGCATTCGGATAACTTGTGGCCAGCCAGCTTCCCGAGGAGCCCACACCACGATGCCCACCCCACACATCTCCGCCGAGCCCGGTGACTTCGCTCCGTCGATACTCCTCCCCGGTGACCCGCTGCGGGCCAGGCACATCGCCGACAACTTCCTCGACGAGGTCAGGACGGTCAATGAGGTCCGCAACATGCTGGGCTACACGGGGTCCTATGACGGAGTCCCGGTCTCGGTCATGGGCACGGGGATGGGGATCCCGTCGGCGTCGATATACGCCACGGAGTTGGTCAGCGAGTACGGCGTTGAGCGGCTGGTCAGAGTGGGCTCGTGTGGCGCGGTCACCGAGAAGGTGGCATTGCGCGATGTGATCCTCGCCATCGGGGCGTGCACCGACTCCCTGGTCAACCGGAGCCGGTACGGAGGCCTCGACTTCGCCGCCACCGCCGATTTCTGGCTGCTCAAGGCGGCGGCCGAAGCAGCCGCCGCCAAGGGGATCGAGGTCAAAGTGGGCAACGTCCACTCCGCCGACCTGTTCTACAACCCAGATCCGAAGGCCTTCGACCGAATGGAGGCGATGGGGGTGCTCGCCGTGGAGATGGAGGCCGCCGGCCTCTATGGCGTGGCCGCCGAGCACGGCGCCAGGGCATTGACCATCTGCACGGTCTCGGACCACATCCGCACCGGGGAGGCCACCTCCGCCGAAGAGCGTCAGAAGACCTTCAGCGACATGGTCGAGATCGCCTTGGAGGCGGTCAAGACAGACGTCGGATAGCCCTCGGTCCACCCGATACTCGGTCCCGAGCCCCCCGACCGTGCGGCAGGGCTCGTAATGACTGTTGACCTCAACGCTCATTACCGTATGATGCCGCTCTCGTGTCTGTGAACCGCTCGATAGTCAAACATGCCGTGAAGGACGCACTGCCGCTCTATGTCCCGGCAGTTCCCTTCGCCCTGGTCATCGGTCTGGCCATCGTCGAGTCGGGCATGAATCCCATCGTCGGCTGGTCCACCGCTTGGACCATCTTTGGCGGAGCCGCCCAGCTCACTCTGATCTCGCTGCTCGGCTCGGGCGCCGCGGTGGCGGCGGCGGTGACCGCCGCCCTCGTGGTCAACGCCCGCCACCTGATGTACTCGGCGGCGCTCGCCCCCACCTTCCAGCGGCAGCCTGGTTGGTTTCGCTGGCTCGGGCCATACCTGCTCATCGACCAATTGTTCGCCCTCACCTCCATCAAGCAGAACGCCGAGGAGAGCGCGTTCCGCACCTACTACCTCTCCGCGGGGCTGACCTTCTGGACGCTCTGGCAGATCACCACCGCGTTGGGCCTGGCCCTCGGTCCCGTGGTGCCCGAAGAATGGAACCTCGAGTTCGCGGTGCCTTTGCTCTTCCTGGGTCTCATCGTGCTGGGCATCGACAAGACCTCCAAGCTGGTGGCCGCCCTGATGGGGGCGTCTGTCACCTTCCTCGCCGCCGGGCTGCCCAACCGCACGGGGCTGCTGGTCGGGGCCCTCGTCGGCATCGTCGTCGGCACCGTCGTCGAATCGAGCCGGAGATGACGGCATTTCTCGCCACCCTGATCGTCGGGATCGGCACCTACTTCAGCCGCTCCCTATTCATCCTCGCCCTGGCCAAGCGGCGGATCCCCGACCCGGTTCTCCTCGCCCTCCAGTTCGTTGCCCCCGCGGTCCTCGGTTCGCTGGTCGTGGCCCTACTGATAAACGACGACGGCTCGGTGGCCATCGGGATTCCCGAGATGGCGGCGTTCGTGGCCGGGGCGCCCGTTGCCTACAAGACGCGCAACCACATCCTGACGCTCATCGTCGGCATGACGGTGTTCTGGGTCGTCCGCGCCGTCATCTGAGCACCCGGACGGTTCCGTCAGCCCAACGGCCTGCAAGTCGAGGTCGAAGAGATTGGCTCCGGTAACGGGTGAACCTCGACCCGTGGACCTGGTCGTTGATGATCCCCAACGCCCCGATCAACTGGAGACGACTGCGATTGCCTGCAACTCGAGCACCAGGCGGGGGTCGGTGGCCAGTCTCACAACCTCGACCGTGGTGCTCGCTGCCCGGTGCCCGCCGAGACGGGCGGCCATGACCCGGTTGATCGCATCCTGGTTCGCATCCTGGTCGACCATGAAGCGAACCAACTGCACGACGTCGCCGAGCCCGCCGCCGGCGCTTCGCAACACTGTCTCCATGTTGTCCATGGTCATCTCGGTCTGCTGGGCGGGGTCGTCGGGGATTTCGGTGAACTCCTCGGGTCGATGGGGGTGAGAGTGATAGATGGGCGCCGCGGTGACTCCGGAGAGAAAAACCATCGCACCACCGCTGACCTTGATCGCGGGGGTGTATGGCATGTTCCATTTGAGGTAGTCGCCCTCGACGTGGATGAGCTCGATCCTGGGCTCGCTGATCATGATCTCCCGGGCATTCCAGCAACATAACCAAAACTGTTTGGACGATGGGGGTAGCTCGTTGCCCGCAAGCAACCTCCTACGAGCAAATCTCTCATAAGTGCCACTGCACGCATCGAACAGGCTGTGTAGTGTCGCTGAACGAGTCTGTCTGTCACCGTCGATGTGATGACGGGATTTGAGGAGGAAGAGGATGAGAAGCCACAGACGATGGGCACATCTGGCGATCGTCACGGTTCTGGCAATGATCGGGGCCGCATGCGCCGGAGACGAGGGAGGCGACACCACCGCCCCGACCGACACCACCGCCCCGACCGACACCACCGCGCCCACCGACACCACCGCGCCCACCGACACCACCGAGCCGAGCGGGGAGCCGATACGGGTCGGCGGGACGCTGGCGCTGACCGGGGTCCTCGCCGCCACCGGTGCGATCCATGAGGCCGTGGGCGAGGTGTTCGTCGAGCGAATCAATGAACAAGGTGGTCTTCTCGGCCGGCCCGTCGAATGGGTCCTGCTCGATGACGAGTCGGCCCCCGATCAGGCGGCTGCGGCATATGAGCGGTTGATCACCGAGGACGAGGTCGACCTGGTGATCGGGCCCTACGGCACCGGCAACATCACCGCGGCCATGGCTGTCGCCGAGCGGTATGGCTACATGTTCCCCCATCACACCGCCAGTCTCACCTACGCGTATACGTATGGCTGTCACTTCAGCTCGTGGTCCACGGGCCTCCACCCCAACATCACCAACCCCAACCTGATCTATGACGCCCTGGAGAGTTCGGGCAACTCGCCGGAGACGATCGGGTTCGTGGTCAACGAGTTCCCCGGGACGATGTTCATCGCCTACGGACAGGAAGGAACAGACGAAGGCGGGGCAGTCACCGAAGCCGCGAACAGAGGATGGGACGTCGTGCTCGACATCACCTTCCCGACGGCGACCACCGACTGGGCCCCCATTGCCGCACAGATACGCGACGCCGATCCGGACTTCCTGTACATCGCAGGGCTAGGGGTGAATGCCTCCAACATCATCACCGCGATGCAGGCCATCGACTACGCGCCTGCGGGGATGTTCAGCCAGTGGCCGGCACCGGGGCCTTTGCTCAACACCGAGGGCGCCGACGGGATCATGTCCGTGACCATCTTCGAAGAGCATCCGCCCTTCACCGACGATCCGGAGGCAGTCGAAGTCGCCGCACTGATCAACGAGGCGTTGGCGGCGGCCGACATCCCGTACACCAAGGTGGAGACCCAAGCCGCCGCCTCGTGGACCGCATGGGAGTATCTCCAGCAGGCCGCCGATGGGGCGGGAAGCCTCGATCAGCAGGCGATGTGTGACTGGTTGATCGAAAACGGCGCCGACACCCTGTTCCACGGCGAGATCGAGTTCTTCCCCGAAGAGCAGAACTACTTCGTGGACCTCTCCAAGGTGAAGCAGGTTCAAGACGGTGACTGGTGGGTGGTGTACCCCGAGGAGTTCGCGGCTCCCGGCCGTTCGGTCATCTACTCACCCTGACCGACGGTTGAAATGCGCCTTGGCCGGCCCCTCATCAGGGGGCCGGCCGGGGTAGCCTTCCTTCGGCCCCGAACACGAGGAATAGACGAGCGTGGAGCTACTCACCCAGGGAATCGTCTCGGGTGTGCTGATCGGTGGTCTCTATGCCCTCATGGCGCTGGGTCTGTCATTGTCTTGGGGGGCGCTCAAGATCATCAATTTGGCGCACTTCTCGTTCATCCTGCTCAGTGCCTACCTGGTGTACCAGCTGACCATTTCCTACGAGGTCGACCCGCTGCTGACCACGGTCGTCGTGGTGCCTCTCTTCTTCGTCGTGGGGGCGCTCATGCAAGTCTTCTTCCATCTGGCGAAGGTCGATGAGTTCAAGTCGCTGATCGTCACCTTCGGGATCTTCATCATCCTGCAGAGCCTGATGAGGACGATCTGGAGCGCCGACTTTCGCAGGATCGGGTCGACCCTCAACCCGTATGAGACCGAGTCGTTCTTCATCGGGAACATCGCGCTGGGAATGCCCCAACTCACCGCCTTCGGGGCCGCCCTGGTCATCGCCGTGACCATGTCACTCTTGCTGAGTCGGAGCTATTTCGGCAAGGCCGTGCGCGCCGTTGCCCAGGACACCGACATGGCCCGTGCGTTCGGGATCGATCCCCGGCGAGTGGCGGTGATCCTCTCCGGGTTGACGACGGCGTTCTCCGCACTCGCCGGGGTCTTCATCGCCATCGGTCAGACCATCTTCCCCGGTCTGGCGGTGAGCTGGTTCGGAATCGTGTTCTCGGTGGTGATACTGGGAGGCCTCGGTCACACCATCGGTGCCCTGACCGCCGGTCTGATCGTCGGTGTCGCCGCCGGAGCCGCCGCAGTGACCTGGGGCCCGCTGGCGGCGCCGCTCGTCACCTTTGTCATCCTGATCGCCGCTCTCCTCTTTCGCCCCGAGGGCCTGCTCACCAGACGGGGTCTGGCGTGACCCGAAGGGCTCCGGTGCTCATCGGGTTCGTGGTGGCCGCCGTGGTCCTCGCCGTGATGCCTGGTCTGCAGGAGTCCATGGAGTTCCCGCGGTTCTATGTCATCTTCTTGTTCACCATCTTCTTCTGGGTGGCACAGGCATCGAGTTGGAACATCCTCACCGGGTACTCGGGCTACTTCAGCTTCGGGCAGGGCGCCTGGTACGGCATCGGGGTCTACACGGTCGCCGTGCTCGTCGGCAAGCATGGATGGTCGTTCATGGCGGCCCTCCCGGTGGGCGGGCTGTTGGCAGGGGCGGCAGGGCTGGCCCTCGGTTTCGTGGTGTTCCGCCTCCGTCGGCTCAGTGGTGAGATCTTCGCTCTCACCACCCTGGCGGTGGCGTTCGTGCTTGCCTCGGTGGCCCGTCTCGTGCCGGCGATCGACGGCGGCACCGGCATCTTCATGACCGGCACCCCGATACCGGAGTTCCTCGGGGAATTCACGACGGCGATGTACCGGCTCACCCTCCTGATCGCCCTGGCCACCGTGCTCGCCGCCTATCTGATCCACGACTCCCGTCTCGGTTGGGGGCTGTTCGCGATTCGCGACGACGAGGCGGTGGCCGGGGGGCTCGGGGTGCCGGTGTTCCGTCAGAAGATGATCGCCCTGGGGACCAACGCCCTCTTCGGCGGGCTCATGGGCGGCGTGTGGTCGCTGCAGCTCGGGTTCGTGACGATCGATGACGTGTTCAACATCCGTGTCCCGCTGTTCGTCATCCTCATGAGCGTGCTCGGGGGCATGGGTCACTGGATGGGCCCCGTCGTCGGCGCCGTGATCATCACCACACTGTCGGATCGTCTCAACAGCGCCGGTCTTGCCGATGTCAACCAGATCATCATCGGGGGGCTGTTGGTGGTCCTCGCCCTCGCGGTGCGCGAGGGGGTCTATGTCCGCATGCGTGAGCGGTGGGTCACCACCGCGGTCACCTTCTTCGGTGTGCTCGCCCTGGTGATCATCCTGGGTCTGAACGCCTCGCTCATCAGCGACTTCGCCTATGCGATGGTGGCAACGGTGATCGTCATGCTGGTCCCCGAGACGACATGGGGTCGTGTCCGCGGCGGTGGGCGCGGTCACCAGCCCCCCGAGGTGGAGACTCCCGATCTGGTGGAGACCGGGTCTTGAGCCTGCTCGCGGTGAACACTGTCGAGAAGCGCTTCGGAGGGGTGGTCGCCCTGGCCGGGGTGAGCCTGACGATCGATCGAGGCGAGATCCTCGGGCTGGTCGGTCCCAATGGATCGGGGAAGTCGACCCTGATCAATATCCTCAGCAGCTTCTATCCCGCCGACGGGGGGCGGATCGAGTTCGACGGGGTCGATGCCACCTCGTTGCCCGCCCACCGCATTGCCGCGCTGGGGATCGCCCGCACATTTCAGATCCCGAGACCCTTCGACACGATGACTCCCCGGGAGAACATCGCGGTCAGCTACATGTTCGGTCACAGTAGGCACAGCCTGGCCGAGGCGAGCGAGGCCGCCGGGGAGTGGCTGGAGTTCACCGGTCTCGAGCAGGTGGCCGATGTCGGGGTCGACGAGCTCACCCTGCACCAACTCAAATTTCTCGAACTGGCCCGTGCCCTGGCCACCCAGCCCAGCCTGCTCCTCCTCGACGAGGTGCTGGCAGGGCTCAACCCCAGTGAGATCGATCAGTCGGTGGCGATGATCCAGAGAATCCACGCCCGCGGGGTGACCCTGCTGGTGGTCGAGCACGTGGTCCGTGCGGTGATGGCCCTGTCCCACCGCATCGTCGTCTTCGACCAGGGGAGGGTGATCGTCGAAGGCGACCCGGCGCAGGTGATGGCCGACCCGGCTGTGGTCACCGCGTACCTGGGAGATCGGGGCAACCGTGCTTGAGGTGAGAGGTCTCAATGCCGGATACGGCAAGGCCGAGGTCCTCCATGACATCTCGATCAGGGTGGGCTCGGGCGAGATCGTGGCCATTCTCGGCCCCAACGGCGCGGGCAAGACCACCCTGGTCAACTCGATCGCCGGCCTGCTCGAGCCGACCTCGGGCTCGGTCGATCTCGATGGGACCGACCTGGTGACCATCGACCCTCATCTGGTGAGCGCCCACGGGGTGGCGTTGGTTCCCGAAGGCAGACGCATCTTTCCCAAGATGACGGTCTCCGAGAACCTGGACATCGGTGCCTATGCCAAGACCGCCCGCCCCGACCGGGACGCCAACCTGATCTGGGTCCAGGAGATCTTCCCCCGGCTCGCCGAACGCAGCGAGCAGATCGCGGGCACGCTGAGCGGTGGTGAGCAGCAGATGCTGGCCGTGGGCCGCGCCCTGATGTCCCGTCCCCGGTTGTTGCTGCTGGACGAGCCCTCACTGGGTCTGGCCCCGATCGTCGTCCACGGCATCTTCGAAGTGCTGCGTCAGGTGAATGCGGCCGGGGTCTCCATCCTCCTGGTCGAACAGAACGCCGTCGAAGCGCTCGACCTGGCGTCACGTGGCTACGTCATCGAAGAGGGGAGGATCGTGGGCGAGGACTCAGCCGTGGCCCTGGCCGGCGATGCCCGACTGCGCAGGGCATATCTCGGGCTCTAGTCGGGGTCCCCTACCGGTCGGCCCGTTCGCTGAGGTGGACGGTGACGGTGTCGCCTTCGCCCTTCCCCAGGAGGGCACGGAGGTCGGCATTGATCGGGAGCTTGTGGGTGCCGTCACCGAGCGCCATGAACGAAGTGGCAAACGGGTGTCCGTCGACGGTGCCCGCCACCTTGACCAGCCCCTTGGTGCCAAAGTACTGGGCGGTCCAGTCGGTCACCACGTAGGTCCAGCCACCTCTGGCATCGCTCTTCTCGAGCGTGGCGGTGAAGGTCTTGTCGAGTGTCGTCATTGGTCTCCTCCATACATGATCGATCCGGGAGTGGTCAGCCGCTCACCGGTCTCGAGCCAGGTCTTTAGACCGGAGAGGATCATCGGCCAGCCTCCATAGAGCTCGTCGTTGGCGCCCTCGCGGAGCTGGTCGTGGGTGACCGTCAGCCGGCACGAGTCGCCTACCGGTTCGATCTCCCAGGTGACCCGGCTGGTGCCTTCGGCGATCACCTCGGGGCCCCACAACGCCCTCATCGACTGGACCAACCGACGGGGCGGGTCGACCTCGAGGTTCTCCCCTTCCCCAAGCGGGTCGGCGGCGCCGGGATGTGCCATCAGGTATGGCGAGCCCGCTGTCCACTCCGACTCGACTCTCGCGCCGAAGTTGTACTTGGCCCGGATGTCGGGATCGGTGATCGCCTCCCACAATCTCTCCGGAGTGGTGCGGATGTAGATCTCGAAGACTTTCTCCATCGTGTGCTCCAATTCGCTCTTGAGGCCGACGAGGCCGGCGGCCCAGTCCTCGGTGTACTTGCTCACCCATCGGTCATGGACGAGCCGGATCGGAACCGGGTTCAAGAAGTGCAGCTTCTCCCGGCCCCGACGCTTGGTCACGACCAGCCCCGCCGACTCCAGGATCCCGAGATGCTTGGCCACCGCGACCCGTGTCATGTCGAAGCGTGCCTCGAGCGACGACAATGACTGGCCATCCTCGATGAACAACGCATCGAGTAACCCCCTACGGGTCGGATCGGCCATCGCCTTGAACACCAGTTCCACACTCTCACTATAGGAAACCAAATGGTTTCATGTCAATGCGGGATGGCAAACTGCCGGTGGCCTGGCACGCCCGGTCTAGGAGTGCCCGTCCACCGGGCCGCCTGACTGGTCGGACAGCACTGCGATGCCATCCACCTCGATCATCAACCCGGGGATGGCGAGACGCTCCACACCGAGCAGGGTGCTCGCCGGCGGCGTCAGCCCGGCGAACAGCTCATCGCGCACCGTGCGGATGGTCTCCAACTTGGCCGGCTCGTGGTCGACGACATAGATCCCGATCCTGACCAGATCGGAGAGATCCGCACCGACCGCGGCGAGGGCCTCGGTCAGGTTGCTGAAGACCTGGCGGGTCTGGGCCTCGAAGTCGTCGGCCCCGACCAGGTTGCCTTCTCGGTCCCAGGACACCTGTCCCGCGATGTGCACCGTGGTCCCACCGTTCACTCGCACCAACTGTGAGTATCCGGGAGGAGCCGGCAACGAGGAAGGGTTGATCGCCTCTTTCACGACTGCGCCTTGCCAGCTTCGCCTGTGGTGTGGACCACCTCACCACCGACGATCGTCATCACCGACTCGATCGCGGCCAGGCTCTGCGGGGAGACGCGGAGCGGGTCGGCAGTGAGCACGGCCAGGTCCGCATGGCTCCCGACCCGGAGGTTCCCCCGGGTCTGCTCTTCGAAGGAGAACCAGGCGCTGCCCCTGGTGTAGAGACGGAGCGCCTCTTCGATGCCCAATCGCTGCTCTTCTTCCCGGGCGGCCGAACCGTCGACCGCTTCACCGGAGACCATCCATTGAATGCATTGCCAGGGATGGAACGAGGCCGCCACGGTCCCGTCGCTACCCGCCCCCACCGGCACACCGAGATCGAGCAAGCGGCGCAGTGGCGGCGATGCCCGGAGCTGGGATTCGGTCCACGAGCGGGCGCTGTCCCCCCGCCGGAAGGCCATGCCCGCCTGCACCGTGACCCCCAACCCCATGTCCTCGATACGTCGCAGATTCTCCTCTCCGACCTGATCGGCATGACAAATGGTGAATCGCAGGTCGGCGAGGCGGGAGGAGCGACTCACCTTCTCCCATGCATCGAGGACCGAGCCGACCGAGCTGTCGAGGATGGCATGGACATGTGTCGGCCAACCTCGGTCGGCGAGGTGCGCGGACAGCCCTGCCAGGTCGGGGACGTGCGCCGAGATGTCCTTGGGATGCAACCCCTCCATGTCGTGGGCGGCATAGAGGAGGACCTCACCGGCGCCCAGATACCGGACGAAGTCGTCGCCCTGTCCCGGGGAGACCTCGCCGATCCAGGTGGCCAGGTCGTCATTCTCGGCGCCGGGACGGCTGGCGCCCACCAGTAGCCGGATGCGGAAACCGCGCTCGGTGCCGGAGAACAGTCGGAACAGAGGGTCATACGATGCCTTGCTCATCCCGAAACCGGCAGCGTCGATGGCTCCGGTGAGCCCGTGACGGTTGAGCTCACGCAGCATGTCCGCGGTCGCCGCCACCTGGGACTCGGGGTCGCCCCGGTGGAGCTTGTCCCGCAGAGCGGCCATCGCCGCCGGGTCGGTGACGTGCCCGTCGGGGTGCTGCTCCATCCAACCCATCTCTTGGAGGGCGCGGCTGTTCATGAACGCCTCCACATAGTTCCGCTGGACGAATACCGGATGATCTGGAGCGACACCGTCGAGATCGGCGCGCTCGGGCGGTCGCCCTTCAGCGAGCTTGGAAGGATGCCAGCCCCCGACGGCGGCGATCCAGCGGCCGGGCTCGACGGCGTCGGCGCGTCCCGAGATGGAGTCGAGACCCTGGTGCAGGGAGCCCACCGTTTCCCAGCGGACCTCCTCGTTCCAGGTGAGACCGGCGCGGATCATGTGGATGTGTGAGTCGATGAGGCCGGGGATCACCCGGCGGCCCCCCGCGTCGAGCACCTCGGTTGCCTCCGAGACGAGACCCAGGATCTCACGGCTGCTGCCGGTTGCGACGACCAGGCCGTCAGCGATGGCGATGGCGTCCGCAGCGAGCTCGGTCCCGTCCCAGATACGGGCCGAGACGAGAATGAGATCGGCCCTCTGGCTCAACGGGGGGTCCCCCTCGCCCAGGATCGGATGCCCCCTCAGATCGGCTTGATCCGCTGGTCGGCGTCCCGACCCACCACGAACCAGATGGCGTGAACCGGCTCGTCACCCTTGTTGAAGAGACGATGTGGGGTGGTGGAGTCGAAGGCGACGGAGTCGCCAGGGCCGAGCTCGTATTCGTTGAAGCCGATCTGGATGCCGAGGGTCCCCGACATCACATAGCCGTACTCGCGCCCGTGGTGGCGCATCAGCGACTGGTCGGGGGTAGAGGCGCCGCCCACCTCGTATATGGCGTGGAGGAAGTCGACCCCGTCTTCGGAGGCGGCGGTGAGCTCCTCCCACCTGACCCCCGATGCCAGGTCGATCACCTGTCGATCCGGCGGCCGGACCAGCGGGCTGACGTCGTCGGCGGTCGGAGAGCCCGGGTCCCCGGCCTCCTTGTAGTCCTCCCCGCGTATGACACGGTCGAGAGAGAGCCCGAGCTCGGTGACAATGGCGTAGAGAGTGCCGACCGACGGTTTGGACAGCCCGCTCTCCAGCTGCGAGATCATGCTCGCCGACAGACCGAGACGTCTGGCGAGCTCGCGCTGGCTTATGCCCGCTTTGGTCCGCTCCTCGCGCAGACGATCGCCGATCCCCTCCAGGGTGTCATATAGCCCGGTGGCCCGTTGCTCGTCATTCACATCAGCATCCAACCGCCGTCGACGTAGAGGTTCACGCCGTTGATCGCCGGGTTCTCCAGCAGGAACACCGTAGCGTCGACCACGTCGGCCATCGTTGCCAGCTTGCCGGTCGGGGTGCGAGCAACCACGGCGTCGAGCGGCTTGTCCTCCCAAAACGGGCTGTCTCCGACGATCCCGGGGTGGATGGCATTGAAGCGGATCGGTGCCAATTCGATGGCGAGCGTGCGGATGAGACTGCTCACGCCGCCGTTGACGGTGGTCACCGTGGTCGAGCCGGGGTATGGCCGATCTTTGGCACGACCCCCGAAGAGCACCACCGAGGTGGCGTCGGAAAGACGATCGATCAGGGTGTGGATGGTCTCGGTGTAGCCGACCAGCTTCATCGTGGTCAGATTGACCGCCCCGGCGATGGTGTACTCCCGCACCGGGTTGTTGTCACGAGCGATGGCGGCGAGCACCAGCCTCGAGACGTCGCCCACCCCACTCAGGGCGTCGGCAATCGACTCCGGCTGGCCGAGGTCGAATCCGAGGCTGGTCACCCCCTCGCCCAGCTCGTCGGCGACTCCGGCGGCTTTCTCGGCGTCCCGGCCGGTGATGATGACGGAGGCGCCCTTCTCCTGATAATGACGCGCCACCTCCCGCCCCAACCCACCGGTGCCACCGACGATGAGAGTCATTCCGTCCACCATTTCCGGCCGCTCCTTCCTAGAACAGCGACGGAGGATATACATTCGGTCCCCCTGGTGTGCAGTGAGGCTGTTCACACCCGACCCGGGAGGGACGTATTGGGCACGCCGAACACATATGACGTCTGCATCGTCGGTGCGGGACTGGTCGGCCTCGCCGTGGCTCGCGCCCTCGGTGAGGATTTGGACGGCGTGTCATTGCTCGTGCTGGAGAAGGAAACCGGTGTCGCCAGACACCAGAGCAGCCACAACAGCGGGGTGGTGCACTCAGGTCTCTACTACAGACCGGGTTCGCTCAAGGCGAGGCTCTGTGTGGAGGGACGACGCGCCGTGTACGAGCTGTGTGCCCGCTCCGGGATCCCATTCGAGAAGTCCGGCAAGCTGGTCGTGGCCACCGATCCCGATCAGCTACCCGCCCTGGACGAGCTGGAGAGGAGAGGCCGGGCCAATGGGCTCGAAGATCTCCGTCGTATCGGTCCTGGGGAGATCCAGGAACTCGAACCGGAAGCCACGGGCATCGCCGCCCTTCACGTCCCCGAGGCAGGAGTCGCCGACTTCCCCGCGATTGCCGCCGACCACGTCTCCCGCCTCGAAGCGGGTGGCGCGGACATCGTCACTGGTGGCGAGGTGAGAGCCATCTCACACCTCGCCGACGGAGTCACGGTGACAACGGGCGCTCAGCGTTTCTCGGCACGGGTACTGGTCAATTGCGCCGGGCTCCATTCCGATCGCGTCGCCACTCTGGCGGGGGTGGACCCGGGGGTGCGCATCGTCCCCTTCCGCGGCGAGTACTACCGCCTCGCTGAGGAGGCCTCGACTCTGGTGCGGGCCCTGATCTACCCGGTGCCCGACCCCCGGTTCCCGTTCCTCGGCGTCCATTTCACCCGTCGCATCGACGGGACCGTCGAGGTCGGCCCCAACGCCGTTCTGGCCCTTGGCCGTGAGCATTACCGCGGGGAGAGGGCCGACTGGCGGGAACTGGGCTCAATCCTGGCCCACCCCGGTTTTCGGAAACTCGCCCGGCGACATTGGCGCTCAGGCACCAGTGAGCTCTTCAACTCCCGCTCGACTCGTCTCTACTCGAGGTTGGCGAGAGAGCTGGTCCCGGCGTTGAAGAAGGAACACCTGATCAGGGGTGGGGTGGGGATCAGGGCCCAGGCAGTGGACCGGAGCGGCAACCTGGTCGACGACTTCGTCATCGAGACGGCGGGCAAGACGATCCACGTTCTCAATGCACCCTCCCCCGGGGCCACGGCGAGCATTGCCATCGGTCGTCACATCGCCCGGCTGGCGGCACCGCTTCTCTAGGGGTTGGGTTGGGTGGGAATGTGTAGTGTCACTTATCAGTGAGTGAGGTCAAGCCAATGCTTGCGGTGATCGGCCTGGGGCGAATGGGCGGCGCCATGGCCCGGCGTTTCCACGGGGCGGGACATGAGCTCGTCCTATGGAACCGCGATCAGGCGAAAGCCGAAGCCGTGGCCACCGAGACCGGGGGTTCGGTCGCATCCAGCCCGGCCGAAGCCGCCTCGGCCGCCGGGGTCTTGGTGACCAGTCTCGCCGACGACGCCGCCGTTCACGCCGTCTATCTCGGCGACCAGGGCGTCATCGCGGGCATCCAACCGGGAGCGGTGGCGATCGACACCAGCACGGTCGACCCCGCGACCATCGAAGAGGTGGGGGCCGCGGTCGACTCCGCGGGCGCCGGGTTGCTCGACTGTCCCGTCTCGGGGAGCGTCTCCACCGTCGATGCGGGTGCCCTGACTGTGATGGCCGGGGGAGACCCCGAGCTCCTCGCCCGGGTCGAACCGATCCTGACGGCGATCTCGAAGCGGGTGATCGCGGTCGGGGGACGTGGTGCGGGAGCGGCATGCAAGCTGGCGGTCAACGGTCTGGTCCACGGTCTCAACGTTGCACTGTCCGAGGCCCTCGTTCTGGCCGAGAAGGCGGGTGTCGATCGCGGGACCGCCTATGAGGTCTTTGTGAGCGGAGCGGGTGGCGCTCCGTTCGTGGAGTACAAGCGCGATGCCTATGAGCACCCCGACGAGGCGCCGGTCGCCTTCAGCCTCGACCTGGTGGCCAAGGATCTCGAGCTGATCACCGGTCTCGGGAAGAGGGTGGGGGCTCGGATGCATCAGGCGGAGACGGGGCTGGACATCGTGCGTGGCGCCATCGCCTCGGGGCTGGGGGAGGCCGATCTCAGTGCCATCGCCGTCTATTTGCGGGGAAAGGCGGGCTGATGGCCAATCACATCGTGGCAAAGGCCGACCAACTCCTCTTCGAGACCCCGCTGGAGTTCGCCGAGCACAGCACCGGGTACAGCACGGACGCGGTGGTCGACGAGGCCGGTGGATCGGTTCAGATGGGGTTCAGGCTGGCCCGGCTCGGGCCCGGCGGACATGTGGGCACTCACGTCCACTCCTTCGAGGAGTCGCTCTACGTAATCGAGGGTGCCCTCACCGTGGACGGGCCCGAGGGCAGCTACCAGCTCGTCTCGGGTGACTACGGCCTGCTCCCCGTGGGCATGACCCACGCCCTGCGCAATACCTCCGACGCCTCGGTCTCGTTCGCCGAGATGAGCGCGCCCCTTCCCCGGAAGCGGTTCGCCTTCGACACCCAGTTCCCGGCACCTGTGGAGCCGTCCGATCCGAAAGCGATCGACGTTCGCGACCCCCGCAACCGATACTTCGGTCACATCGAGCCGGACAACATGGACCCCGCGATGCAGACCCAGGACCGACTGGCCCTGAGCGCCAGCATGCGGACCGCACTCTTGGTCTACAGCGGGATCAGCGTGAAGATGATGATCGACTCCGATCTCGGGGCGGATCTGTCGACGATGTTCATGGTGCAATACGAGCAGGGCGGATTCGCCGGCGCCCACGACCACCCTCTCGAAGAGGCCTATCTCATCCTCGACGGCGAGGTGGAGGCGCGTTTCGACGGCAGCATCTATGAGCTGGCGGTCGGCGACGTGGCATGGGCGGGAGTGGGCTGTGTCCACGAGTTCCGCAACATCGGTGCCGGCACGGTCAGATGGCTGGAGACCCAGGCGCCCCAGCCGCCGCCCCGCCACTCCTATCGTTTCGCCCGCGATTGGTCCTATCTCGAGAACGCCCTGGCCGAGGAGGCCAGGCCTGGCACCCAATAGGCAAGGAGCAGAACCATGGCCGAGTTTCCCGTAGCAACCAGTCCCGCTCCCGGGGTCATGGGAGTCGATTGGGAGAACCGCGTCGACTTCGAGCGTCTTCGCAACCACCGGCTCGACAGGGTGCGACGGATGCTCACCGAGTTCGACCTCGGCGCACTGCTCCTCTTCGAGACCTCGAACATCAGATACGCCACCGCCACCCAGATCGGCTACTGGGCGTTCAACAAGGGAGAGAGATGGGCCCTGGTCACCGGGGAGGGCCGGCCCAAGGTGTGGGACTTCGGCTCGGCGGCAAAGGCCCACCGTCTCCAACTACCCCATCTGTTCGACAGCGAGAACTCGGTCGGGGGGAACACCGGGTTGCAGGGTGCGATCGGGCCCGAGACCGGGCTCCATGCCCGGGCGGTGCGGGAGATCAAGGCAACCCTCGAAGAGGCCGGTGTCGCCGAGGAGAGATTGGGCGTGGACCTCGCCGAGACCGCGGTGTTCCTGGCGCTCCAGGAGGCAGGTCTCAGAGTGGTCGACGGACAGCAGGCGATGATGCGGGCCAGGGAGATCAAGAGCGACGACGAGATCGTCCTCTTGACCCAGGCGTGTGCCATGGTCGACGGCGTCTATCAGGACATCTTCGAGATGCTAAAACCCGGGGTTCGCGAGTCCGACGTCGTCGGAATGGCCCATGCCCGGCTCTTCGAGATGGGATCGGAGTTCGTCGAGGCGGTCAACTCGATCGCCGGAGAGCGCTGCAGCCCCCACCCCCATGTGTTCAGCGACCGGTTGATCCGCCCCGGCGACCAGGCCTATTTCGACATCATCCACGTGTTCAACGGGTACCGGACCTGCTACTACCGAACCTTCGTCGTAGGACGGGCCACCCAGGCACAGCGGGACGCTTTCACACAGTCCCGGGAGTGGATGGACGCCGCCATCGAGTTGGTGAAGCCGGGGGCCACCACCGACCAGATCGCCAAGGTGTGGCCGGAGGCCCACGAGTTCGGGTTCGAGGACGAGATGGACGCCTTCGGGCTCCAGTTCGGCCACGGGGTCGGGGTCGGGCTCCACGAGCGCCCCATCATCAGCCGTCTCAACTCCTTGGAGACGCCGGTGGAGATCGAGGAAGGGATGTTGTTCGCCCTCGAGACCTATGCCCCCGCCGCCGACGGCCGCTCCGCGGCACGTATCGAGGAGGAGGTGGTGGTGACCGCTGACGGCTGCAAGGTGATCACCCTCTTCCCCTGCGAGGAGTTGATGGTGGCCAATGCCTACTGACCCCCGCTATGACTACGCGCTGAGAGAGCCGCGTCTCCCTGCACCGGTCGACCGCTCCTTGGAGGACGCCGAGATCGACCAGGACACCCGTCTCGGGATGTATCGCAAGCTCCACGAGCTGCGGCAGTTCGGCAAGCGGGCGCATGACCTTTTCCTGCAGAACCTGGTGAAGGGGACCACCCACCTCTCACTGGGCATGGAGGCGATCGCGACCGGGTTCGGGGCGGCGATGCAGCCCGACGACTATACGTTTGCCACCTATCGGGGCCATGCCCACTCCCTGGCGAGGGGGATGGACCTGGGGGCGGCGATGGCCGAGTTGCTCGGCCGGGAGAATGGGGTGCTCGGGGGCAAGGGGGGCTCGATGCACCTGACCGACGCCACCAAGGGGATGATGGGCTCCTACGCCATCATCGGCGCCCACCTCTGCGTGGCCAACGGAGCCGCATGGTCGGCTCAGATGCGGGGGACGGACCAGGTGGCGGTGGCGTTCTTCGGTGACGGGACTACCAACATCGGGGCGTTCCACGAGGCCCTCAACATGGCAAAGATCTGGAACCTCCCCGTGGTCTTCGTGTGTGAGAACAACCTTTACATGGAGTACACCCCGATCGACCTGATCACCGCAGTGGAGCATCCGGCCGGGGACCGAGCCTCCGCCTACGGTCTGGAGTCGATCGTCATCGACGGCAACGATCCCGACGCCGTCTACCTCGCGGCCGGCGACGCCCTGGGCAGGGCCCGAAACGGTGGGGGGCCGTCGCTGATCGAGGCGGTCACCTACCGGTCGGGGGGTCACTCTCGGGCCGACCCCGGCAAGTACCGGCCCTCGGCTGAGGTCGAGGCCTGGGTCGACCGCGACCCGATTCCGATGTACCACGACCGGTTGCTGACAACGGGGACGCCCGAAGCACGTCTCAGCTCGATCGAACGGGAGGTCGCGGAGGCCGTCGATGCCGCCACCGAGTTCGCCAAGGCGGGCCGGGAGCCCGGTGAGGACTCGTTGATGACCGATGTCTATTCCGATGGAGGGGCGCGATGGCGGAACTGAGCTACCGGGAGGCGGTGGCCTACGGGATCGCACAGGAGATGCGGCGTGACCCCAACCTGGTCATGCTGGGCGAGGACATCGCGGCAGCCGGCGGGGTCTTCAAGACCACCGTGGGCTTGCTCGACGAGTTCGGGCCGAAACGGGTGCGGGACACCCCGATCTCGGAACAGGCCATTCTCGGAGCGGCCATGGGTGCGGCCATGACCGGGGTGCCGGTGATCGCCGAGATCATGTTCTCCGACTTCCTCGCGGTCTGTTTCGACATGCTGGCCAACGAGATCGCCAAGAGCCGGTACATGACAGGCGGTCAGGTGAGCTTCCCCCTCGTGGTGCGCACCGCCAACGGCGGCGGTGTCCGGTTCGGGGCACAGCACTCACAGGCCGTCGAGAACTGGTGCATGATGATCCCCGGGCTCAAGGTGGTCGCCCCTTCCACCCCCGGAGACGTGGTGGGGCTGATGGCTGCCTCGATCCGCGACCCCGACCCGGTGGTCTTCTTCGAGCACAAGTCGCTCATGGCCGACAAGGCGATGGTGCCCGATGGGGAGATCGTCGACGAGCTGGGCACCGCTCGGGTGGTGCGCCAGGGCACCGACGCCACGGTGGCCGCCCTCGCCCTGATGGTCCCCAGGGCCGTGGAGGCGGCGGAACGGCTCGCCGAGGAGGGGATCTCGGTCGAGGTGATCGATGTCCGCTCGCTGGTGCCCCTCGACACCCGGGCCCTCCTCGACTCGGTGGCCAAGACCGGCCGGTTCTTCACCGTCGAGGAGAACCCCCGTCTCTGTGGGTGGGGCGCCGAGCTCGTTTCGATTGTCGGCGAAGAGGCGTTCTGGGACCTCGACGGCCCCAGCATCCGGATCACCACACCTCACATCCCGTTGCCGGCTGCAGCCTCCCTCGAAGACCTCGCCTTGCCGTCGGTGGACCGCATCTACGAGACGATCGCCAAGTCGGTCGACTCCGGGGGCGGAATGTGAGCGGACGGACCCTGATCCGGGGCGGTTGTGTCCTCACCCTGGGCGCCCGGACCCCCAATTTCGACGAGGCCGACGTCCTCATCTCCGAAGGCCGTGTGGCCGAGGTGGGCCCGGGCCTGCGCGCCCGTGACGCCGAGGTGGTGGACGCCACCGACACCATTGTCATGCCCGGCTTCGTCGACACCCACCGACATGTCTGGAAGTCGCTGTTCCGGAATCTCGGGGAGACCCCGACCACCTATCCGGCTCCAGCGATTGGTGAAGACTGGACCGAATATCGGGCCGATGACATCTATGCGGCGACTCTCATCGGTCTGCTCGCTGCGGCGGAGGCAGGGATCACCACCGTGGTCGACTGGGCCGACATCACCCCTGTGCCCAGCCATGTCGACGCCGCTCTCCAAGCGCATGCCGACTCGGGGCTGCGAACCGTCTTCGTGTACTCGGTGCCCTCGCCGGCCGGGAGGCCCGAAGACGAGAAAGCCGGCCTGCGGCGTCTGGTGGCGCGCTCCGCCGAAGGACACGAGTCGCTCCGCACCATCGCGTTCGGCCCGGGTGAGCCGGCTCGTTCCGACCTCGACCGGGTCGCCAGGGACTGGGGGCTGGCCCGGGAGATGGGCCTCCGCATCCACACCCACGTCGGCGCCGGCCCCACCCCGGGTGGGGTGATATCCGATCTGGCGGGCCGCGGCCTGCTCGGTGAAGACGTGACTCTGGTGCACTGCCTCAATCTCGATGGGACGGATCTCGACGCCATCGCCGCACATCGGGTTTCGGTGTCGCTGGCCCCGTCGAGCGAGATGACCGCCGGCCGAGGGCTGCCTCCGGTCCAAGATCTGATGGACCGGGGGATCCGCCCGGGGCTGGGGGTGGACAGCGGGGGGGTCGCCCCCGGCGACATGTTTGCCCAGATGCGGGCGACCAACTCCGTTCAGCATGCCACCCACTTCGACCTCAAGTTGGCGGGGAAAGGCGGTCTCCCCAACCTGCTCAGCACCCGTGAGGTGATCCGCTACGCCACCGTCGACGGCGCCCGCGCGGCCGGTCTGGGAGACCTGACAGGCTCACTGGAGCCGGGTAAGCAAGCCGATGTCGTCGTCCTCCGCACCGACCGGCCCAACATCTTCCCGATCAACGACCCGATAGGCGCCGTGGTCTGGGGGATGGACACCTCGAACATCGACTGGGTGTTCGTCGCCGGTGAGGCGCTGATGCGGGAGGGGGAGCTCACCGCCGACGTGGGAAGGGCGCGCGACCTGGCAATCAGCGCGCAACGGCGGGTGGCCGGGGCCACTGGCCTCATGTCCGGGACCGGTGGGCCAGCATGACCGCCACCACCCGCGCTCCCTCGTCGACGGTCACCTCCTTCGTGGTGGCCTCCCGCTACATGCCGGTCTATCTGGCGATCGTCCTGCTCGTCGTGGTCGCCTCCATCTGGGCACCGGGGACCCTGAGCAGTGTGTCGCTGAGGGCGATCGCACCGTACGGGGCACTCTTGGGGATAACCGCGCTCGGTCAGATGTTGGTGATCATGACCGGTGGGATCGATCTCAGCACGCCGGGCACGGTGACTCTGGCCGCCGCGATCATGGTAGGGGTCGGCCAGCAGGCGGACGACCGCATCGGCATCGCCGTCATCACCGCCCTCGGAGTCGGGGCACTCATCGGGCTGGTCAACGGGATCCTGATCGGAGGGCTCAAGCTCAACGCCTTGATCGTCACCTTGGCGGTTGGCCAGGTCGTTATCGGTGTCGTCAATCGTTATGGACGGACCTTTCCGGTGCAGAGCTCCGTTCCTGTTGGCTGGACCGGGTGGACCACGACCCGCATCCTCGGGATCAGTCCCGTCTTCTGGATGGGTGCCCTGGTGACCATAGCTCTAATCCTCGGCTTCAGGTACACATCAGTCGGCCGGAGATTCCAGGTCGTGGGAGCCAACCCCGTTGCCGCTCACGTGGTCGGCATCAGGGTGAACTCGAACCAGATCCTGGTCTATGTGGTGGCCGCGGTCTTCTACGCCTTCGCCGGGGTCGCCTTGGCCGGTCTCCTCCGCACGCCGGGCGTCGCCGAAGCAAACCAGTATCTCCTCGGGCCGATCGCGGCAGTGGTCATCGGCGGCGCCTCACTGAGCGGCGGTCTGGCCAGCGCGCTGTCGACTTTCGCCGCGGCGATCTTTCTCACCGGGCTGAACACGATGCTGCTGACACTAGGACTGCCCACCGCGCTCCAATTCGTGGTCTTCGGCCTGGTGATCATCGGGGGGATGCTGGTTTCGGGGGATCGAATCATCAGGGCCGTGGAGCAGCTGCTCCGCGAGCGAAGACGATCGCGACCCTCCGAAAATGAGATGAAACAGAACTCAATCGACGGGACAGGTTGAGAAAGGAGATTCGACACCACCCGGTTTTTCACATGAGAAGAGAAGGAAAAGGGCGACGAGCCCAAATGGAGGAGAGATGAAACGAACCAAGATCATCGGACTGTTCGCAGTGCTGGCGATGGTCGTGGCGGCGTGCGGAGATGGCGCCGAGGACACCACGACGACCGGCGCCGAGGCCACCACGACCACGGCCGATGCCGGCACCACCACCAGTGCGGGGTCGGATGACACCACCACCACCACGGGTGGAGGGGATAACCCGCTCGCCGAGTTTGGCGAGGACCCGTCGGCCGCGGACATGTCGTTGGTGGAGAAGGCCCTGGGCCCGGTGGAGCCATCGGATGAAGAAAGTTGGAACATCATCCTGGCGTCCGTGGCCCGCGCCAGCCAGGACCTCGATCAGGCCACCATCGACAAGGCGATGGAGTGTTGGCGCAACCAACAGTGCGAAACCGGCAGCGGTGGCGAGTTGGTGATGGGGTATGCCGACGGGGGCGGAAACGACGTGAACGTCTGGCGTTCGGTGAGTCACATGGAGGCCGTCCTCCAAGCACTCACCTATCCCGAGATCGGCACGATCATCTCCACCGCGGCCAACTTCGATCCAGATCCTGCCGTCCATGAGAACGACCTCAGGTTCTTGATCCAGAGTGGTGTCGACTTCATCGTCGGCTACCCCGACGTGGGTGCGCTCCTGGCCCCCGTCGTGACGGAGGCCGAAGCGGCGGGTATCCCGTATATCCCGTTCTCGGCCGGCTACGTCGGGCTCCCCGGACAGGAAGGTGCCCTCACTCCCGGTGAGGACTACACCGCGGTGGTCGGTGAGGATCTCTGCGCCCTGGGCAACAGCTTCGCCGAGACCCTCAACGACGGGGTCGGCAGTGGCGATGTGGCTCTGCTCGGAGGTACGCCGGGCAACGCCCTCTCCCTCGGTTGGCAGCGTTGCACCATCGACGCCTTGAGTGATGATCTCGAATTGGTCAACCCCCCCGCTGATGAGAACAGCACCACCGGGGACACCAACTGGTTCAACCCGATCATCCCGGACATCTTCCGGGGACTGTTGACCGCCAACCCCGAGATCCAGGGGTATGCCTACGAGTACGCCGACGGGATCTTGTCGGGGCTGCAGGCCTACCAGGAGCTGGGTATTCCGGTGGAGAACCTCACGCTTGCCCTGCGCACAGACGAGCAGAGCTTGTTCTGTGACTGGGTCGAGCGTGACGAGCCGACCTACAACATCTTCTACACGGCCGGTGGCAACTTCCAGTCGCGTGTGGGAGTCACGGTGGCGATGCTGGCACTTCAGGACGCCGAAGTGCCCGGTGAGGTGGTGGTTCCGCATGTGATGCAACAGGTGACCGCCGACGACTGCGACCAGGATCGGCCCAACCCGGTCGTTTCAGGAACGTCACTGGTGCCGGACACCATCTTGCAGATGATGTTCAGCGGCGGATGATCGACCGCGATCCTTCGGGAGGGTCGATGTCCAACGAGCTTGTCCTCGAGCTGACGGGCGTGTCTCGCCAGTTCGGGGCGGTCCGGGCGCTGACCGATGTCAGCTTCGACTGCCGCGCCGGTGAGGTCCACGCCCTCGTCGGTGAGAACGGCTCGGGGAAGTCGACTCTCCTCGGGATTGCATCAGGGTTTGTCGACCCCGATCTGGGCACTGTCCAGATCGGGGGCAAGCCCCTACGTCGGGACTCCCCGGCCCTGGCCCGCAAGCTGGGCCTTGCCATGGCCTATCAAGATGGCTCGGCCGTGGGGGCCGAGCCGGTGAAGAACAATCTCTACTTCGCCGCGCCGCCTGAACAGCGGCCGCCGTATCGGCAGAGGAAGAAGTGGGCGCGGCGGCTGCTCGCCGAGTTCGATCTCGACCTCGAGCTGTTCCCCGACGCCCCGGCCGGCTTCCTCACCCTGGCGGAGCGCCAGCTCTTCGAGGTGGCCAAGGCGCTGGTCACCAACCCGAGGGTGTTGCTCCTCGATGAGCCCACGACGGCGCTCGGCCCCGACGAGGTCGCGGCCCTCCATCGCACCGTCGTCGCCTGCAAAAGACGTGGTGTGGGAGTCGTCTATGTCAGCCACCGTCTCCCCGAGGTGTTGGAGGTCGCCGATCGCATAACGGTGCTTCGTGACGGGCAGCACCAGGGGACCTTCGATGCGAGGACGACGTTGGAGCCGGAGTTGGTCGAGCGGATCGTCGGCCGACCCTTCGAAGCCGCCTTTCCCCCATCCAAGCCGACATCCGATGAGGTGAGGGATGTGCTGGTAGTCGACGGTCTGCAGGGCCAGTCGTTCGGGCCGGTCAGCTTCACCTTGGTGAGCGGGGAGATCGTGGGGATCGCCGGTGCCGAAGGGAATGGTCAGTCACAGCTCTTCGATTGTCTCGCCGGTCGCGTCCCGCCAAGAGCCGGCCGTGTCGTCTGCGACGGCAAGGACCTCAGCCTCATTTCGACCCACGAACCAGTGGGGGCAGGGCTGATGCTGCTGCCGGGTGACAGGAAACACGAAGCCCTGATGGGAGTTCTCGGCGTCCGGGTGAATGCGACCATCCAATCGATCGAGAGGTTCAGCACCCTGGGGTTTCTGAGGAGAGGGGCCGAGCGGAAGGCGGTGAGTGGTCTCGTCGATCAGTTGAAAATCCGGACGCCCTCTCTCGATCAGCCAGTCGAGTTCCTCTCCGGCGGAAATCAACAGAAAGTCTCTGTTGCCCGATCGTTTCTCAAGGAGCCGTCGGTGATCCTGGCCTATGAGCCGACCCAGGGGGTCGACGTGGGCTCCCGGTTCGACATCTACGAGGCGCTTCGAACACAGAGCGATAGGGGAGTGGCTCTCCTCGTGAAGTCGAGCGACCCCATCGAGCTCGCCGGGCTCTGTGACCGTGTCCTGGTGATGTCGAGAGGCACCATCGTCGAGGAGATCCCGGGGGACGAGCTCGACGAGGTCCGAATCGTGGAGGCCATCGTCAGAGGGCCCGGGATGTCCAGGTCAGCCAGGTCACCTCTGGGCGTGGCCATGCCCAAGGCGGCGTCGGAGCGCGAGGCATCGTGACCACCGAGGTCACCAGCACCCGGGCCGACACCGCGCGTCGGGCGTTGCGCAGGGTCCTCCGCGACGCCCGGGACATCAACGAGTGGCGCAAGATCGTCAAGTTCCGCCTGTGGATGCCGGTCGCCCTCCAGGTGCTGCTGATCGGCGCCCTCCTCTGGTACACCAACTCCCGTTTCGACGGGTTCATCAACGAGTCGAACGTCTTCAACATCCTCATCCTGGCCATGCCCCTCGCCGTGGCAGCCATCGCCCAGACCCATGCGATCCTGGTCGGCTATCTCGACCTCTCCGTCGGGGCCATGATCACTTTTGGCGTGGTCGCCGCATCATTCCTGATCGGCACCGAAGCCACGGTGTCTCAGATCTTGATCGGGGTTGGCGCCATCCTCGGTTGCGGGCTGCTGCTCGGCCTGGTCAACGCCGGGCTGGTCCGGGGGGTGAAGATCACCTCGATCATCGCCACGCTGGCAACGCTGAGCATCCTCGACGGTATCTCGCTGACCCTGCGACCGAGCGCTCAGGGTGTCATCAGTCGTGATCTCGTGTCCTTCTTGACAGCGAGGGTCGGGCCGATACCCATCGCCTTCATCGTGGTCATCGTGGGTGCCGGCGCGCTCGACCTGTGGCTGCACGCCTCCGGGTCCGGTCTCCAGGTCAGGGCGGTGGGTTTCGACGAGAGGTCGGCGAAGCGCGGCGGTATCAGGACCAACTGGCTCCGGGTGAGGGCGCTCCTTCTCGCCAGTCTCCTCGCTGCGGTTGCGTCGTTCTTCGTGATCGCCCGATCACCGATAGGAAACGCCCAAATCGGCTCCACTTTCGCCTTGAACAGCATCACCGCTGCGGTTCTCGGCGGGGCGTCTCTCGCTGGTGGACGGGCCACTTTCATCGGCAGCAGTGTCGCCGCGGTGCTGCTTGCCCTGATTCTCACCGTTTTGCCCTTCCTCGGCCTCACTCCCAGCGACGGCTCGATGATCATCGGCGTGCTGGTGCTGGTGGGGGTCATCCTGTTCCAGGTGGGGGATCTCAAGGAACTGGTGAAACGGAACTTCAGGAGGGCGCGTCGTGTCGTGCTGGGGAGCCGGGTGCAGGAGAAGGCCGCGATCCCCGCCTTCTACCCCAGCGGCACCGACTTCAGCGTGGCCCCCACCGGTCGCAAGCTGATCAAGGGCGGGACCGTGCTCAGCCTCGACCCCCAAGTCGGCGATTTCACCAGCGGCGACGTCCTCATCGAAGGGAACCGGATCGTGGCGGTGGGCCCCGGTCTCGAGGCGGGGGAGGCCGAGGTGATCGACGCCTCCGGGATGATCGTCATGCCCGGCTTCGTCGACTCCCATCGTCACATCTGGGAGGGTCTGCTCCGCAACATCGGCACTGACGTTCCCCTCGAGGGACGGACCAGCTACATCTCGTTCGTGTTGCACAAGCTGGCCCCCGCCTTCCGCCCCGAGGACGCCTATGTCGGCAATCTGATCTCGGCCCTGGGCGCAATCGACGCCGGGATAACAACTCTTCTCGACTGGTCCCATATCCAGGGCTCACCGGCGCACACCGACGCCGTGGTCCAGGCCCTCGAGGACTCCGGCATGAGGGCGGTCTTCGCGTACGGGTTCCCCTGGTGGGGCAAGTGGGAGGAGCGCCAGCCGAGCTGGTTCGTGCGGGCCGCCACCGAGCACTTCTCCACCCAGGACCAGATGCTCACCCTGGCTCTGGCGGCGCCCGGCCCGGAGTTCACCGACTTCGAGGTCTCCCGGGATCATTGGAAACTGGCCAGGGAGACCGGGGCCCGCATCTCGACACACGTCGGGGTGGGCACCTACGGCCAGGAGGGCAAGGTCCAGGAGATGGGAGAGGCCGGGCTGTTGGGGCCCGACACCACCTACATCCACTGCACCACGCTGAACGACACCGAGATCCAGATGATCGTCGACACCGGGGGGACCGTGTCGCTGGCGTCACCGGTCGAGATGATGATGGGCCACGGCATGCCCCCGATCCAGAAGTTCCTCGATCGTGGTCTGCAGCCCAGTCTCAGCGTCGACGTCGAGACCAACGTCCCCGGTGACATGTTCAATCAGATGCGCTCGGTACTCGCCTTGCAGCGTGCCCAGGCGGCGGCCCAGGGCAAGACACCGATCTCGACCCGGGAGGTGCTCGCTTGTGCCACCGTTGACGGGGCTCGGGCCAACGGTCTCGACGACAAGGTGGGGACCCTGGCTCCGGGCAGGCAAGCGGACGTGATCCTGCTCCGCACCGACCGGTTGAATGTCACTCCGCTCAACGACCCGACCACCGCGGTCGTGGCGGGGATGGACACCGGTAACGTCGACACGGTCCTGATCGCCGGTCGGGTGATGAAGCGGCATGGCGAGCTGCTCCACGTCGACTGGGAGGCGGTCAGGCGGATGGCGGCCGAATCCCGCGACCATGTCATCGAGAAATCCGGCTTCAAACTCCCGAAGATCTGATCGTGCACCGGCGGTCGGCATTGCATCACCACAGCGTCTGGAAACCGTCGGTAGCCTCCGCGACTCGAAGGAGGTCCGATTGAATTGGGGACGAGTGTTTCTCGGAACGGTGATCGTCGCCGTCGGGACGGTGCTCCTGCTCGGCAACGCCGATGTGCTCGATGCCGGCTCGGTGATCGGGAACTGGTGGCCACTCGTCGTCGTGGTGGCCGGGATGATCACCTACGCCGCCAATCCGCGCCACTGGCTGGTGGCGGTGATCCTGGTGCTCGTCGGGATCACCATTCTGCTCTCGACTCTCGATGTGGCCGACCTCGGCGACATCATCCTCCCGGGTGTGGTCATCGTCGTCGGCCTGCTGATCATCTTCGGCCGCGGTCTCGGGGAGCGTGCGGAGGCGGGAGACAGGGTGAGCAGCTTCAACATGTTCTCCGGCACCGAGATGGCCTCCCGGTCCGATTCGTTCCGGGGTGGGAACATCTCGGTCATCTTCGGTGGAGCCGAGCTCGACCTCCGTGACGCCCGGCCCGCCCCCGACGCGGATCTCGACGTCTTCGCCGCGTTCGGCGGCGTCGAGATCCGGGTGCCCACCGGTTGGCACGTCGACCTCCGGGGCTTTCCGATCTTCGGCGGTTTCGAGAACGTGACCGTCAAGGAGCAACTCCCCGCAGGCTCCCCAACGCTGACCGTGAATGCGACGGTTCTCTTCGGCGCCGTCGAGGTCAAGCACTGACCCCTGGACCGACCGCTGCCGGCTACTCCTCCTCTGCTTCGGTGGAGGACTCTGCGCGGGCGTCTTCGGCGGCCCAGCGATCCCTGGCGGCGGCGACTCCCCGGTCGATGGCCTCGCCGAATTGACGGGCCGCTTGCCGGGCCCCCTCCAGCGCGGCCAACCGGGTATCGCGCGAGGCCTCCCAGGCGGCTCGTAGCGACTCACCTGCCCGCTCCAGCGCCTCCTCGGCCTCGACCTTCCAGTCCTTGCCGGTCCCTTTGTCGTTCTCTGTCATGCCGTTTCTCCTCTTGTGGTTGGTGAGATCGCGTCGGAATTCGGCGGGCAAGCTACCGGATGCTCTCGCACCGCCTGCCGAGAGACACAAAATGTCGAAAAGGTGCTCGATACAGACGACGCGGGACACCCCGTCAGGTCTATGTTGACCCGGCCGCCGATGTCATGGTGACTGGTGGCGGGAGGAGATCATGGCAGACACCAGAGAGCGCGCCCCGGCACCACCATCAAGGGGTGGCTCGGGTCTCGACACCTACTTCAAGCTGACCGAGCGCGGGACATCGGTCGGCACCGAGATCAGGGCGGGGGTGACCACCTTCCTGGTGATGGCCTACATCATTTTCGTCAACCCGAGCATCCTCTCCGCCACCGGACTCGACGCGGCCGCGGTGGGTGCGGGCACCGCCCTGGTGGCCGGTCTGCTCACCATCATCATGGGTGTGGTGGCCAACGTGCCCCTGGCGATGGCCGCCGGTCTCGGGATCAACGCCGCGGTCGCATTCGGTCTGGTCCTCGGTGACGGGCTGACACCCGAAGGCGCCATGGGCGTCATCGTCCTCGAGGGTCTCATCGTCGCCGCACTGGTGCTCGTGGGCCTGCGCGAGGCGATCATGAACGCCGTCCCGTTGGCTTTGAAGCGGGCGATCGGGGTCGGGATCGGGTTGTTCATACTCTTCATCGGATTTGTCAACGGTGAACTCATCGGCATCCCGGAAGGTGGCGCCGTCCCCGTCGAGTTCATCTTCCCCAACACGCCCGGGGCCTGGGTGACCCTGATCGGGTTGGCGATCACGGTGGTGCTCTATGCGAGGAAGGTGCCGGGTGCTCTGATCATCAGCATCCTGGCCACCACGGTCGTCGCCCTGCTGTGGGACGTCGCCGCCGTCCCGGAGAGCTTCTCGGTGACACCCAGTTTCGACACCCTGGGGGCGTTCGACCTGAGCAACGTGTTCACCCAGCTGGGGTTCGTGGCGGCGGCGCTGACCATCTTCAGCTTCATGCTGACCGACTTCTTCGACACCATGGGAACGGCGACCGCGATCACCGAGCAAGCCGGGCTCACCGACGACGAGGGGAACATCGAGGGCATCGGCAAGCTGCTGTTCGTCGACTCGATCGGCGCGGCTGCCGGTGGCGCTGCCGGAGTCAGCTCCAACACCAGCTACATCGAGAGCTCAGCAGGTGTGGCCGAAGGTGGGCGCACCGGTCTCACCTCGGTGGTGGTCGGGATCCTCTTTCTCATCGCCATCTTCCTGTCTCCGCTGGCCGGCATCGTGCCGCCGCAGGCGACAGCACCGGTCCTGATCCTCGTCGGGTTCCTGATGGCGGGGCTGATCAAGGGAATCGACTTCGAGGACTTCGAGGAGGGCTTCCCCGCCCTCCTCGCCATCGTGTTGATGCCACTCACCTTCAGCATCACCGTCGGCATCGGCGCCGGCTTTGTGATGTACACCCTGATCAAGGTGGTCAAGGGCAAACTGGCCGACATCCACCCCCTGATGTGGGTGGTGGCCATCTCGTTCCTGATCTACTTCGGTCAGGCGGTGCTCGACGCGGCGATCTCGGCTTAGAGGCGGACGGAGACAGGAGGGGAGGGATCGGACGGTCCCTCCCCTTTGTCGCGTCCAGAATTTGACCTTTCATGGGTTTCAGTAGATACTGAAGTCATTGAAATCAACAACACCTACTCCCGATCAACATGAGTTCATCGAGCACATGGGGCGCTGGTGGGAGACAGGCACCGGGAGCCGCACGGCGGGACGCATCCTCGGCTGGCTGATGATCTGTGATCCTCCACATCGGTCGGCCCCGGACCTGGTCGATTCTCTCGAGGTGAGCAGCGGCTCGGTATCCACCCAGATCAGGCTGCTCGAGCGCCTGAACTTCGTCGAGCGACTCACCTTTCCCGGGGACCGCGTCACCTATTACCAGTTGAAGCCGGATGTCTGGGTAGAGGTCATGATCTCGGAGATGGGCCATCTGGAGCGCATGAAGATGATCTCGACCGCCGGCGCCGACGTGGTGCCGGAGGTGCGACCCGAGCGGCTGACCGATGTCGGGCTGATCGCACAGTTCTTCCTGGACAGATGGCCGTCCTTCATGGATGAGTTGTCGGAGTATCTCGAGAAGGAGAGAGCGAAATGAACAGCGGACCGGCGATCCTCACCGAGGGGTTGACCAAGCACTACGGCGAGGTCAGGGCACTGGTCGACCTCGACCTCGAGGTGAGGATGGGCGAGGTGTTCGGATTTCTCGGCCCGAATGGGGCCGGGAAGACGACGATGATCCGGTCGATCCTCGATCTCATCCACCCGACCGCGGGCAGAGCGACCATCGTCGGGCTCGACTCGCGGGCCGATTCGGTGGAGATCCGCCATCACATCGGCTATCTGCCCTCGGACCTCTCCATGTACCCCAATCTGACCGGGCGGGACATGATCACCTATTTCGCCAACCTGAGAGGCGGTGTCGATCGGGCATACGTCGATCAGCTCTCCTCGCGGTTGGAGGCCGACCTCGCCAAGAAGGTCGGTGACCTCTCCTCGGGAAACCGGCAGAAAGTCGGGCTCGTCCTGGCCTTCATGAGCCGGCCACGTCTCATCATCATGGACGAGCCCAGCTCCGGTCTCGACCCCCTGGTACAGCGGGAGTTCCAATCGATGATGCGGGAGGTGGCAGCGGAGGGGAGGGCGGTGTTCCTCTCCAGCCACACCCTCTCCGAGGTGCAGCGCGTGGCCGACCGGGTCGGCATCATCCGGAACGGTCATCTGGTAGATGTCGAGTTCGTCGACGATCTCCGCTCCAAGGCGATCCGCACCGTGGAGCTCCAATTCGACACCCCGGTCGAGGCAGCGGTCTTCGAGGCGGTGCCCGGCGTCCGGGACGTGGAGGTGGCCAGCCACCACGCCACGATGTCGTTCGACGGTCAGATGGACGCGCTCTTGCGGACCGCGACCGAGCACTACACGCTGGTCGACGTCAACACCCAGGAAGCAGATCTCGAGGAGATCTTCCTCGAGTACTACCGGCACGGGGCCACGGTCTGATGTTCGCCAACGTATTCACCAAGACCGTCCGCGACCGGACCTTGGGGATGCTGATCGGCACGTTCAGCGTCGGCGTGATGCTCCTCTTCGGCCTGGCCGTGTACCGGGACATCGACCTCAGCTTCTACCAACAGCTCCCTCGGGCGATGCTGGAGCTGATGGGGATACCCCCAGAGGGTGATGTCGGCGGGCTCTCCTTTGGGGCCATGTACGACCTGATCGGCGCCTTCGTTCTCGCCGGTCTGGCAATCAGCATGGGTGCGTCGGCTGTCGCCGGGGAGGAACAGGAAGGCACCTTCGGCCTACTCCTCGGGAATCCCCTTAGCCGGCGCAGTGTCGTCGTCTCCAAATCGCTGTCGATGGTCGCTGTCACTGGGTTGGGCGCCTTTATCCTCTGGGGCTTCGGCATCGTCTCGCCGTTGTGGCTCGACATCGACATGACGGGTCTTCATCTCGGGGCGATGATCCTGGCCCTGTTCGTCAACTCCCTCGTATATGGGTTCACGGCGCTGGCGATCGGATCCTGGTCGGGCAACCGGGGAGCGGCGTCGGGAGCCTCAGTCGCGTTGATGATCATTGGCTATCTCGCCGCCTCGCTGTTCCCGCTCACGGCGAATCTGAAATGGGTCGGTGAGCTCTTCCCATGGCACTACTACTCGAGCAGCACTCCCGTGATCAACGGTGCCGACTGGGGTCACATCGCAGTGCTGGTCGCCCTGGCGCTCGTCCTCTTTGGAGTCGCGTACGTGGGCGTCGTCCGACGCGACCTGAATGAGAAGAGCGCCGGGGTAACGATCTTCGATCGGCTCCGAGCCAATCCGCGGACACAAAAGGCCATGGACAAGATCGCCGGGTCGGCCCGGGTGTCCCGCATCTCGATCAAGACCATGTCGGAGTCGCAGGTGGTCCTGGTGATCACCGGGGCGGTCATGTTCTACATGGGCATCTTGATTGGCCCCCTATACGGGCTGATCCCTCCTGACATCATCGACTTCTTCGACGACTTCCCCGCAGCCCTCATCGCCATGATCGGTGGGGTCGACATGACGACGGCAGCCGGCTTCTACCAGGCTGAGATCTTCTCGATCACGGGTCCCGTGGCGATGATCGTGCTGACGGCGACCATGGGGGCAAGGGCTCTCGCCGGGGAAGAGGAGCGTCACACCATGGGGCTGTTGTTGGCCAACCCGATCTCGCGCTCTCGAGTCATCGTCGAGAAGACGACGGCCATCGTGGTATATGCCGTCGCACTCGGTGTGATGACATTCCTCGGGTCGTGGATCGGCGCGCTCATCGGCGGTGTCGATCTCTCAGTCGGTGCGATCGCCGCCACCTCGGCGTTACTCGCGCTTCTGGGGCTGGTGTTCGGTGGCCTCGCTCTGGCCGTCGGTGCCGCCACGGGTCGGTCGCGGCTGGCATCGAGCACGGCGGCCGGGCTGGCGGTGGCGGCCTATTTCGTGTGGTCGTTCTTCCCTCTTTCCGAGGCGTTCGAGGGCTGGGCTGTCCTCTCGCCTTTCCACTTCTACCTGGGGAGCGACCCGCTCGCGACCGGGATGGCCTGGGGCGACGCTGGCGTCCTCGTCGCGATTTTCGTGGTGCTCGTAGGCATGTCGATGCCCCTGTTCGAGCGTCGCGACCTACGCGGCTAGCCGGATTCGGCTGGTCGACGCGGCGTCGAATAGCGTGGCGCCATGACCGAATTCTTCACAGAAGCCCATTCCTGGTGGCAATACGTCGTCCTGCTGACCGTCGTGGTGGCGCTGGTGTTCTCGTTCCGGGGCCCGGAGATGACGCCGTTTGCCGAGAAGGTCTACCGGTTGACTGTGGTGTCGGTCGACCTCCAGGTCGCCCTCGGCATCGTCGTCTGGCTCGCTGCTTCGGGCTGGAGCCTCGGTTTGATGCAGGGCTGGATCCATCCGATCGCGGGTCTGGCGGCGCTGGGGGTGCTGCACGCCTTCGTCGGGAAGGCGCGCAGCACCGACCCTTCGCAGGCGAACCGCGTGATGCGCACCGGGTTGATGATCGCCGTGGTGCTCGTCGTGGCCGCCATCGTCATCGCCGAGTCCTCCTGAACCGGGTGGTGTTACCGCCGGCAGGCCTGGGCCACGGTGCGGGACGCCGCCATCCCTCCCGGTCCTACCGGTTGGCGGTCTCGGGGAGCGATGTCCCCTGGTGGAAGCGGAGCCGCCAGCCTGAGTCGGTCCTCACCCAGATCGAGGTGCGGTGGGCGTTCTGGTCGACTCCGTCGTAGCTGTCGTAGCTGACGTAGCGGGCCATGGCCACCTCGTCGTCGATACTGACCAGGCGATAGTCATCTCCGATCGGGACGTCGAGGGCCACCCGTGGCGTTGTGAGGATCTCGGTGCGGGTGTAGGTGTGGCCCGACCTGCCGACCTCGGTGAAGTCAGGATGGAGGATGCGGTCCATCCAACTCCGATCGAAGCGGGTCTCCTCCTGCCAGAGCCCTTGCTCGAGGTGTTTGAGATACGGCCCGGTCGCCACGACCGCCCGGAGCGGGACGGCACTGTAGATGTGGGGAAACACCTCGCCGAGTTGATAGAGGTCCTCGTGGACCAGGCTGTCTCCGAGCTCGCTGGGGTCGATGGTGAGCAAGACCAGGTCGTTGCGCCCCTCATAGAGCCGGGGGGCGACTCCATCGAGCTGCCCGGCCGTCGAGCAGTGGATGAACCCCTCCTCTTCGAGACTGGCCGCCCGATACACCTCGGTGCGAGCCTGCCAGGCGTCTGGCTCGGCGAGATGGAAGACCGGCCCCGTCAACCGACGCTCTCGGCCGCCCGGCGACGCATCTCCTCTTCGGACACGTCTTCGATGTGGGTGGAGATCCACCAATGGTTGCCCTGCGGGTCGATGACGCCACCGGTGCGGTCCCCGTAGAACTGGTCCGCAGGGTCGCGGAGACTGGTGGCGCCATGCTCGATCGCCTTGCCGAAAGTTGCGTCCACGTCGTCGACGTAGAGGTTGACCATGAGGGGGAACGCCCCGAACTCCTCGCTTGCGGAGGCGATCATCAATCGTGAGTCTCCGATCATCACCTCGGAGTGAACGATCCGCCCATCGTCCTCGTAGATCTCGCGGAGATCGGCATCGAAGACGTTCTGGACGAACTCGATGGTCTCCCGGGCATCTTCGACGACGATCTGGGGGGTGAGGGTGTGATAACCCTCGGGTGGGTTCTTAGGCACAGCTACCTCCTCCTGCGACTAAACATACCCGCCTCCGATCCGGGGATGCACATGGCCGACATCGTCACCGACCGACTCAGCGCAACCCTCGACCTGACCGAGACGTTGGCACGGCATCTCGAGGAGGATGCGATGCAAAGTCGACTCCCGGGCCCATCGAACACGGTCTGGGAGCAGTTCTGGTGTGTGGTCGGGGCCCGGGAGAGCTACGCCAAGGCTATGGACGCGGGGTCCTGGGCTGGTTTCGACTGCTCGCTCACCGCTGCGGACCGGGGGTCGAAGTCACGGCTCGTCGCGGCGCTGGAGTCATCTCGTGAAACCGTGGAGAGGGCGGTGAGGTCAGCAGACCCGTCGGAGGAGATGATCATTGACCTGCTCCTTCATGAGACTCAGCACCACGGGCAGCTGATCCGTTACATCTACGGGCTCGGGCTCGACTTCCCCGAGAGCTGGCGGCGGAGGTGGAGCCTCTAGCTCTGCTGCCTGGCCTCTCCTCGGTGAGGTGGTCAGATAGTCTCGGAAGCATTCAGAGCAATCAGGCCGTGTCGCAGTTGTTCTCGATCAAATAGGAAGGAGGAGACATATGAGTGAGGCTGTGGCCATCGTGTTGCTGGTCGGCCGGGTGATCTTCGCGATCCAGTTCGTCTCAGGCGGTTTCGCCCATTTCAAGGCAGGGGGGCAGATGGTGGCATACGCACGTGCCATGGGCGCCCCCGCCGCGTCGCTGGGCGGCTGGCCGGCGGGAGTGTGGCTGCTGGCGGCCGGACTGTCGGTTGCCCTGGGCATCTGGCCCGACGTAGGCGCCTTGATGATCGCATTGTGGGGTATCCCCACCGCCTACTACATCCACGGCTGGTGGCGTTACGACGACGAGCAGCAGAAGCAGAACCAGCAGGTGGTTTTCATGCGCAACGTCGCCTTCATCGGCGGCGCCATCGCATTGTTCGCTGCCTTCGTCGCCTTTGGTGACGAACTCCGCTACAGCATCACCGCACCGCTGTTCGACTTCTGACGATCAGTCGTCGACCTCGAGAATGGTCAACATCCGCTCCGACGCCGCCTTCGCCTGGTCCACGATGGCCTGGTACTGGTCTGACTCGTAACACTCGACGGCTCGGTCGTAGGTGGGGAAGCGGACCACGACGTTGCGGGGGTACTCCTTGCCCTCCATCTGCCGGTAGCGCCCGCCACGGGCGATGAATGCCCCGTCGTAAGGCAGCGATGACCTCGCTCGAGTCCTTCAGATACTCGGCGTACGCCTCGTCGTCCTGCACCTCGATGTGGGCGACCCACATGCCTGCCATCTTTCTCCTCGCCTCGTGAGGGTGACCTAACGGCCATGGGTCTGGCCACGTGATCAGGCCCGTGTCACTCGGTGCACGACGTGCGTTCCCCGGATGAGGAGGGCGCGTCGCCGCGGAGCAGCTCGATCGCGGCCGTCAGGCTCGCCACAGGGATCATGACCATCCCGCGCAGGTCGACTCGCTCGGCGAGGGCCTCTGCCTGGCACCGTTGGGCCTCGGGGTAGACCAAGACCTCGACTCCCGCCCGGTGAGCGGCCGATGCCTTGGCGGACAACCCTCCGATGGTGGCCACCGAGCCGTCTCCGTGGATGATCCCGGTGCCTCCGATCACACGACCGGCTGCGAGGTCTTCGCCGGAGGCGTGGGAATACGCGGCGAGTGCCAGGATCAGCCCGTGAGACCTCCCCAGGGTGAGATTGCGATACCAGCTCTCGGGAACGAGGCGCAGCCAGCCGGCCAGCGACACCTCCAACTCGGTAGGTGCCTCCATGGTCTCCACGACCCGGTAGGGGAAGCTCGCACCGTCGAAGGTGAACACTCGCCCGTCGCGGGTCACGAATTCGTTGTGCTTCCCGAGGGCGGCGAGCTCGAGCGACCAGTCCTGCTCAGTCGAGATAGGGCGACCGTTGAGAAACGCCACTGCCGCCTGCACTGGCAGCCCCTCGAGGATCGGATCACGCACTTCGACGAAGGTGGTGAAGTCGAGCACCCTGCCCGCCTGGGCCAACCCGATCGCCATCGCGGCCGGCTCGGCCATGGCAGGGGAGTTGAAGCTGGAGCCGCGCCGCATGTCTCTCGGTTTCTCGGCGCCTGGGAAGACCCAGCTCCTGACCACCTCGGCGACCACGGGTGGTCGGCCCGCGGTCACCCCGTACCACGCACCCGGTGGGTCGATGGTCTCGCCGTTGAGTTGCAGCCGACCGTCGAGCCGCCACGCCATGCCCGGCGGGTTGGGCGTGCGGGCGACCAGCCACGGGACGGGGAGCAAGGCGACGAAAACGATCACCGACAGGAGGGCGGCCGACCGTGCCCACCATCGCCGGCGGATGAGCCCGAGAACACCGAGGCGACCGCGGGCCGCCCCATTTCGTTTGCCGGCTGGAGTTGGGTTCTCGGAATGGTTCCTGCTCATTGCCTAGAGCAGATGTCGGTGTTCCGACCCGAATACTTGATTGGCCTTCCTTCCCTGACCGCCCGATCACGATGGTAGAGAGCGGTGGCGGCCCCAAGCGCGGGGGGCGGGTCGGGGCGGGTGTGAGTCAGCCGGGCGCGGGCGATTCCGCGTGACAGCCCCGGGGGATCGAACCGGAGAAAAATCTGTCGGGGCCGGGTTGTACGTTGCGGATATGGGAAGGGGAGACACTTCCATTGAGGCACCGCCGGTCGTGATTCCTCGGCTGGCCGACCCGGCGTCGGCCTCGGTCGACGAGCGCGACGAGCATCTGATGCTGCTCGAGGCGGCCCGTCATGCGCTCGACGTGGAGTGGACCGAGACTCTCGCAGCCTTCGAGTCAGGGGGAGACCACGACCTCTTCGGCTATCCCTCCACCGTCGCCTATCTCAAGCATCGTCTCTGCATGGCAGGTGCCCGGGCCCACCGGTATGTGAAGAATGCCCGAGCTGCCCTCGAGTTTCGCTCCACGTTCTCGGCGTGGAAGCACCGCCAGCTCTCCACCGACCAGGCTGAACTCATGTGGCGGGCAGCCGGCCAGATACCCGACAAGTACCCGGCAGCGGAGAATGTGCTCCTCGAGATCGTCGGAGACACCGTTGATGAGACCAGACAGGTGCTCGACTATTGGCGTCATGAGGTCGACGTCCCCGGACTCGTCCTCGAGCTCGAGGACCAGTTGCAGAGGAGACACTTCGACGTCACTAGGAGGCCGAACGGCATGGTGAGCGGGGAGTTCGCCCTCCCGAAGACGGAAGGTGAGACGCTTCTCACCGCCATCGACGCGCTGATGCCGCCACCATCGGACAACGACACCAGGACCACCAGCCAGCGCCGCGCCGATGCTCTGGGTAACCTGGTGCACAGTTTCCTCGAGGGGTCCGCGTCACCGGTCGTCGGTGGTGAGCGCCCTCATCTCAGCGTCCATGTCGACATGCCGGCTCTGAGCGGGCAGGCAGGGGGTCTTCACGAGACCGAGGACGGTGTGGTGCTGGACACCGAGTCGGTCCGGCAGATCTCTTGCGATGCTTCGGTCTCCAGGATCGTCTTCGGCCCCGGCTCCGAGGTGCTCGACATAGGACGCAAGACCAGGGTGATCCCCGCGGGTCTCCGTCGTGCGGTGATCGCCCGGGACCGTCACTGCGTTGCCCCCGGGTGCCGACGCTCGGCCCGCTGGTGCGACGTCCATCATCTCGTTTCCTGGGCTGATGGCGGCGAGACCGTCATCGACAACCTCTGTCTCCTCTGCCGCTACCACCACACCCTGGTCCATCTCGGGATGCTCGCTCTCGAGGACCTCGAGGTACGACTGTTGGCCTCGGCCGCTCGCCGACGAAGTACCTAGGGGCGATCCCGCTGATCGCCCCTGAGACCCAGTAGAAGTGACTGGTCGCAGAGCGTTCGCGGTGGCTTAGACCAGGAACGAGCGGATGTAAAACGCCGCGGCATCCGGGTTGTAGAACGGAGAATGCCCCATTCCTTGGAGAGCGTCAGGGGTCTCTGCCCTGGCAGCGGCCAGCCGCTCTGTGATTTCCCGGAATATGGGGAGGGAGGCCGTGCCGTACGCAAATCGAATATCTACCGGGGACTTGGCAACGGCGGCAACATCGACGCTCTCGCTAGTCAGGGCAAGGTCACCCCTCAACAGGGACTCGGCGTTTGATTCGGCCCTCGCTCCGAACCACTCCCTACCCGGAGGAGGCGTGAATAGGCCCCTCGAATCAACCTCCTGTGAATCGACCGCGGCTCGCCCCAACACAGCCGACGCGCCTGCCCAATCCTCAGGGTTTGCCACAAGATGATCTTCGACGCGTGCCTCAATCCGCTGTCGGAACTCAGCCCCGCCGGGGACCATGTCAAAGAGCCCGGGTTCGAAGCACAAGGCAGTCCTGATTTCTCGAGCGTGGCGAAGCGCGAGCTGTAAAGCGACGATCGCGCCTGCGCTCACCCCGAACACCGTCACCGCCGCAAGTCTCAATTCGGTGACAAGAGAGGCAGCATCGTCTGCATGCTGGATCGAGCCACCTCCCGGCCAATCCTCTCGCCCACTCCTTCGCGTCCCTCGCCGGTCATAAGTGACAACGGTGAATTCATCTGACAGACGGTCAGCGATGCCTCTATAGAACTCGGCGTCCTCATCAGCCGCCCCAATCACAAGCACAGCAGGACCCGACCCGCGCATTTCGGTGTACAGCGTCGTTCCGGCCACTCGCACGTATTCGACCTCGGGCTGTGGAGCAGCCTCTTGTACGTCTGGATTTGCGTCCACGAGGTCAGTCACACTCCGAAATTAGCAAGAATGACTAGCGCATCATCGAGACTTATCGCACGGCGTCGGACGCCATGGATTGGCCGGTTTCACCGCGGGTGTACGTCGTCCTACTCGGTGTCATGGTCGGTGGCCGCCCGCACGTGCGACGTCACCGGCCGCCTCCCCGCGCTGGTTTGGTCTTGAACTCAGAATGAGCTGGCGGAAAACCGCTCTCAAAACCAACGACGAGACTGTGACAATTCACATCAGCTGTGAATTTTCACTGAAATAGGAGGAGAATTTTCACAGGTGTGAGCTCCGATCGTCGGTCGATCAGCATCAGTACCATTCGAGCATGAACGTCACGGCGCTGACGGTTGCGGCCGTGCTGGTTGTCTCCTGCCAGGGAGCCGGTGGTCCGGTGCCGACCAGGTTCGAGTGCCACGCTACAACGGTGGGCCTTGGCTTCTGGCCGGAGGGCCACGGGCCGATCGCGTCGATCAACGCACCCGAGGCGAGAGATCCACACGTCGAGGTGACTGTCGGTCTCGACGATCTCGAGGAGGTGTTCTACTTCGATGCTCGGGGCGAGTTCATCCGCAGTCGGGCCGACTGCGACGAGTCGTCAGCACCGATACCGGGAGGTTCTGTCGACGGAGGAGTCGAGGAACGCTCGGCCATCACGCTCACGTGCAGCCTGGACACCGAAGCGGTCATCTGGCGCAGCGGTCCCGATCAGGATCCACCGAGCGTCGCATTCACCGCCTCCGGATCCACGGTAGCCACGGTGACGCTCACGCCCGATGGGTCAACACTGACCTACCGTCCCGACGCGTGCACACCGGGACCCCCGCCGTCCTGAACCATGTGCCAGTCCAAGAATGGCTGTGCCAGCGCTCGGCAAGCTTGTTTGCCATCCGCGTCTCGAACCGACCGAAGCAGTGGTCAAACAGTGGTTGCAAGCCAGTCTCGTCGCCCTCTTGGAACCGGGTATGGTCGGCACCGACATAACCCCACGTGAGATGGAGACGGCCCGGCGTTTCGCGTCCCGACTAGTCCATCACGGTGACTATCACCCCACCAGCTCCTCCGTGCCAATGATCGCTATCACTGGAACCCGAGCGGTAATGCACGCACCCGAAGACCACGCAGAACGGCACTTCGGCTCGGGTTTCAATTGGTCTCAGCCATCTGATGTCGGACCGATCGAACTCATGTAGAGCCCATTGATCGGTCCGGTGGGCGGACCTAGCTCGCTGCCGGGCTGCCTACGGCAATGGATGGGTGATCAGTTTGGTGAGGTCACGGTCGAGCTGAACGAGTCCCAGCATGGCACCGTCCACCACCCCGTATCGCGTGTCAGTCAGCCCCAACACCGGGATCCAGGTCTCGCCGCCGCCGTCAAACAGGGCGATCCCGCCGCAGAATCCCACGACTCCGATCCGTGCCGGCTTGGATTCGGGAGAACACTCTGATGGGGGCATCGGGACGCTGCCGAGCCGTCGCCAGGTGCCGGACTCATCGAGCAGGGCGGACTCGAGGTCGTAGTTCCAGGCCAGGACACCGGCCGCTTCGACCCAGGCGACAGTCGAAGACTGCCCATCGATCGGAGGTGCAGGCAGCTCAATCCATCCCCCAAGCGGCGTGTATTGATAGGCGACCGGATGGCGATCTCCGATCACGACGTTGTTCCCGTCCTGTCTGGTGCCGGCCACGATCAGCCTCTCGCCATCGGTGGTCACCCCGCCAACCGAGATAGGAGATGGGACGAGATCTAACCCCCGCCACACTCCGCTAGTCAGATCGAGTGCCGCCACCGTTGATGTGCCATCGCCCGTGCGTGCCGCGGCGGTGACTACGAAAAGCTCGCCATCTATGAACGCCGGGCCCAGCACGTAGCCCGAATCTGGTCTGGGGGCGGCTTCACGCCAAGTCACAGAATCCGGATCGAGCATCCATGTCTCAGTTGAGCCTTCGGCGACCAGAACAAGGAGGTCACCACCCGGCAAACCGTCAGCTGGTCCGCAGCAATCTGCCGCTACCGATATAGGAGGAGCGTCACCGGTCTCTATGGATCCAGCTGGATCTATCACCGTTGTGGAATCTGACTGGAGAACCACAATCCCGCCTGGCAAACCCTCGACAATGGCGCCGCTCTCTAGCTGGAAGGGCAGGTCGGCGACCTCGCTCCAACCGTCTGGTATACGTACCCTCCGAGCGGCAACTTCGACCTGCGAAGCTTGGACGTCCGGGATTCTGCTCAGAGTCGAGACCCAGTCGGCGGTCGGACTGTCATCGAAACGTGGAATGAGTCCAAAGCCAACCCACTCTCCGTTGAGCGGCTCCGTGTCCTCAGTCGTCGCGAACCGATCGGCGGCTGATGCCACCACATCGGGAGAAACATGGGTATACCCCTCGAGCTCAGGCAGGCTGCTGAGCATGGCATCAACCTCGGACTCAGCCCGAAGAGGAACCAGCACGACCACTCCAACGGTGTCTTCGGATTCGAGGAAGACTCCGCCGAGTTTGCTGGACAAGAACTTATCGAGGTCGAACTCAGTCGTTGGCATCGGAGTCGTGGTGGTGACTGAGCCAACGGTGGTTGATGCTCCGACGGTTGACAGCAGGTTGGCGGTCGACACGGGCGCCTCCCTGCAGGCTGACAAAAGCCCCAGTGCGAGCGCTGCGACGACGATTAACCACCTCCGCGAGTCATCCAGTGTCATCGTGTTGTAGAGACGTCACGGGCCCCTCGAAAGTTTCAGATGCGCTCAGATCAATTGATACCGAGCGATAACGCACACACGGGCAACCGAGCAGATCGGCACTTCTGCGCTCGGCGCTTGGACGCCGCGGAGGAATGCAGATCGGCGCCGAGCCGAGACTATTGGACGGAGCGAAGCCTTCGAGCGATCCGCTCCAGGGACCACCCGACGCTAACTCTCCAGGACCGGTGTGCCTCCCGGAAGCGACTCCGCCAGTTAGTCCGTGTTGAGATAGGTGTAAGCATCGCTGGCGAGAACATCCCGATGTGGGCAAGGTCGGCGAGACCACCGGTTATGAAGGTCGCGAGGCGACCGGCTTCCTTTGGTGTGAGATGCGACGTTGCCACGCAAGTTTCGCCACGCCACAAACTAATGACGACATAACCGGCGTCGTTGTGCCAAGTGGCTCGTAGCTCTGACCGGTCGCCATCAGTGATGAACTCCCGTCGCGGCTCTGAAAGGTGATGAACTTCGGCCAATCCTGACTCCTGCTCGGCATCCAAAAAACTACCACCCAATACGCCGCCAGGAAGACCGCAAGTTACTCCGAGTGGATCAACAGATGCCGGGCGGCTCCGCCCGTATCTGAGAGCGCGCGGGATGGCACTTCCCAATGCTATGGATGTAGACGTTTCGTCCGGCGTTTTGGAACGTCTCTGGACTAGCTAGCCCCTTGCAGGAGCGATGGCCACTGGAATTCTGGTGATCTCGGCGCTTTGACTGGTCGTGTCTGCGAAGTAGGAGCCGATTGGTTCGCCCTCAGGTCCGGCGATGGTGGCTGTGAGCCACCGACCGTCAAATGCCAGGTTGCGGAGCGACTGGCCGGCTACGTCTCGGATCATCGGGCCGCTGAGTTCACCGGTGGCTAAGTCAAGTATCGATAGATGGGTGATGAGGCGGTGAAGATCCGTTTCAACGCCAACAGCCACCTTGTCATCGGCGATGGCGATCTCGAGTACGGTCCCTTCCAGTGCTTCCCAGCTAGGCGGGCGGTCGACCGGGTTGCCTCTGAGGTCGTACCACTCGATCCAGGTGCTGTCACCGAACGCGAACAGGACAGCGATCCTGTCCGATGCGAGCGCGGCATCCCCGATCGGCGCCCCTAGTTCCTCTTGGAACAACCCGTCCCGCCGCTCGAACTTGTCGAAAAGCTCGACGGCCTGACCATCCTGGATGCCGTAGAGCATCATCCGTTCCTGGATCGGATCTGTCTCGGATTCGATTGCCCGGTAGAGAACCAGTTGGCGTCCGTCGATGACGGCAGCGTCATGAAACCACGTTCCGGTTTCGGTGCCGGTCTGACCGATGAGAAGACTGACAGGCTGCGCCCCGCCCAGGACGTTCATATCTGATCCGAGTTGCGGTGGCCAGATCCACGTGCCGGACACTCCATTCACAGCGAACAGCAATTCATCACCGAACACCACACCTGCACGGACGTTAGGAATGTCCAAGACTCGGGTTCCCTCGAGGCCTGCGAACTGGACCAGCTCTTCGTACATGATCGCGTACCTGTCTGGACCACCCTCCGCCGGCCATGTGAACGATTCGGGCACGGTCGTCGTCGGGGCAGCCGTGGTCGATGTTGACGAGGTGGCCACGCTGGTAGGCACAGTTGACGCGGGATCTGTCGTCGAAGTCTCCACCTCTGGGGGGTTGGTCGTATCACCGGTAGTCGACACGCATGCAGTCAGAAGAAGCAAGCCCGCCACACCAACGCGCAGACCACGAATCGTCATCTCGACTAGACGTCGGCTAGTCAAGAGAAGTTCCGCTCAGACTCCCATGACCCGCTCAGATCAACAAATTACGAGCGATTCCGCCCATATCTGAGACCGTCCGCTATCAGGCACGTCTCGCTCGCTTTAGGTTGAGTGGTCCATCAGCAAATATTGCTCGGCCTTGAAGAAGGCGAGACCGGGGTCAAAGCCGGCGGCCAACTCATCGCCCGCCTCCTGCCGAGAAACCAACCGTGGTGACTCCAGCCGGTGCTCTCCTCCATCGACCCGAAGGGTCGCAGTGCCGGCCTCAAGGATGTTCCGGACCCAATCCGAGCCAGGTCCGTATCGCACAACCAGCAGGTAGCCCCGTTTCGTGGGATGGGCATCGAGCGGAGTCTGATAAAGGGTGCCCGAGTACCTCCCGACATGGAGCACAACCGGTCTCTCACCCCGTCTGATCTCTCTCGGGTTGAACACCCGCCTGTTGATCTTCGCCAGCCACGTTGGGTAGGGCATTGCTCGACGCTCCGGTTGTACGGCCTACTCGACAACCTACTCCGGGTTCCTGCGGTGGGTCCATCTGCACAGAGCAGCTGATCCGGATGAACAACGATCCCGCTCTGCAGGGGTAAACGGCCAGTCCTTTGCTGTCGAACTCGCCGTGGCGTTACATCGCTCTGGAAGTTCTAAACCCCTCCAGCTGGCGCCCCCCCAGCCGGTTATGGGGCGGTCAGGAACTCCAGATCATTGATCGCGCTCGAGGCCGTGGCGGGCCATGAAACGGTCGACCTTTTCTCTCTCGCCGGGCAGATCGACGTTGATGATCCGCACCACTCCGTCATCGGGTGCGACGGTCACGTGCTGTTCCGCGGTGTGCGTCAGTGTTTCATCACCCACGGTTAACACGTCCGAGTAGCTAACGCGGAAGGAATACGGGTCGTCGGTTGGTATAACCTCGTGGCCGTATCCGACCCGGTCGAATAGACGGTGAGCCATCTCTGATGAGGCTCGATAGCTGGCCACCACTGCCTGTGGCCCGTGGATCACCCGGTCGCCGATCGTGTATTCGACACGTTGGGCCATTGTTGAAGCCGCCGTCACATAGTCATCGCCATCGAGGGCTCGAGCCATGGCTTCGACGTATTCGATGGGCGAGCTCACAAGACAGATGTTACGTCAGTCTTGGTCGTCCCCTCACGAGCACTCGAGATCGACACCTCGGCGGGCTACCAGATTGGAGGAACAGACCACAATCTGGTGCGCGTCATGCGGCGAGGCATACGGTGCCAAGAAAGACACAAGACCCAACACGACCACAATGCTCCACGCGACAGGGTTCCTCTCCTTCTTACACTCATCGAGACCCCTTACTCCTTCAGGAACAGCGAGATCGCAGCGTCTCGTCACCACGCCCTCCTCCGGCTCAACGGTTTCGTCGATCGGATGCAGTAGGAAGTTGTCATCGCTGTACACCTCCACCGTCGCTGGCGGAAAGTCGTTGACGACGAGCGTTCCGTCGAGCACCTCCCAGACGAGGTCCTCGTCATTCCCGAACGTGCCGTGTTCGGTGCTGACCCTCCACCACACGTGGCCGGTTCCATCCTCTCGAAACATCCAGATCCGGCGCCCCTGCGTCGCCCCCGACTTCCGAGGTACCTGCCATGTAGGCGATCGGGTGATGCCAGACAGCTTCGTCGGTGGTGCCACTCCATGCACCGACGAGGTCTGAGGCGAGGTCACCGGTCGGCTCCTGGGTGACCGTCGTAGAGCATACCGGCAGTTTGTATTCCGATCCCCCGCAGGTCACGGCCAGTAGCGGCATAACGAGAAGTAGGGCCGCAGCGCGTGTCATCCGGTTCCTGAACCTCTCCACTCGAATCGGCCCGGTACCCCCGTATCACACCCGCCGCCCAACGAACTCAGATCAACCTGACCGGTCAGACCACCAGCTGAGACACACCCATTTGGGGTCGCTGCGCTTCGACAATCGCAGCGTCGCGTACGTCAGCGGTGCGTGTACCACTCGCACCAGAGTCTCTGTCCAGTCAGAGTTCTGCCGTCGTCTCGGTTGCTGTGAGCCCGGTGGTGCCAGGGCGGTCTCACCGACCGCCTCTCCGCCTTGTCTGTTGTCCTCGGCCCTATCTCAGCACCGAACCTTGAGTCTCCACTCAAAGCGTGAGCGTGTCAGTTCCACTCGCATTCGGTGTCAAAACCCACTCTCATTCGTGTGGCAGTTCTCATCAGCTACAACCCGTGGTGTCCCCACAGGTCAGGCAGACGTAGCAGCTTCCATTGCGGATGGTCATGTGGCCACAGTTGGAGCATGCCGGTGCGTCTCCCATGTTCTCTTTGAGGGCCACGTCGGCCACGGTCGCCTTCTCACCGACGACCGCCGCGGCGACGGTCACCTTCTCCCGCTCCGGAGCCCTGACGTCCTCGTCTGGGCCGTCGAGGAACTCGACGGTCGACTTGACCACGTCGACATCGGCGTCGGCGGCGGCATCGGTCAAGTCGAGTTGGACCCCCGCCTCTACCGCCAGCCCCTTGGGTGGTGAGGCGATGTCGCCCTCGCGGTCGGGTGGCACCTGGGCCAGCTCGTCCCGCTTCAGGTACTCGACACCGAGTGCGCGGAACACATAGTCCACGATGGAGTTGGCCATCTTGATGTGGGGGTGTCCTTCGACCATGCCCCTGGGCTCGAACGTCTGGAACGTGAAGGTGTCCACGAACTCGTCCAACGGCACGCCATATTGAAGACCCTTGGACACGGCGATGGCGAAACAGGAGAGGATTCCCTTGAGGGTCGCCCCCTCTTTGGCCAGGTCGATGAAGATCTCACCGAGCGTGCCGTCCTCGTACTCGCCGGTGCGCAGGTAGACCTTGTGACCGCCGACCCTCGCCTCCTGGTTGAACCCGGAGCGGCGGGCGGGGAGCAGAAACCTGGGCGGCTTCATCCCCCGGGCATAGGCCTGGGTCGGCGAGATCCCGGCGGGCAGATTGCCCCAATGGATCGCCTTCTCCGCCTCGACTGCCGCAGTGACTGCGGCATCCTCGTCTTCACTGTCCTCACCCTCGTCGGCGGTCGAGTTGAGCGGCTGGGCCGCCTTCGAGCCGTCCCGGTAGAGGGCCATCGCCTTGAGCCCGAGCTCCCACGACAGGTGGTAGGCACCCTCGATCTCCTCGACGGTCACCTCGTGGGGCATGTTGATCGTCTTCGAGATCGCACCCGAGATGAACGGCTGAGTAGCCGCCATCATCTTGATGTGACCGTTGTGGTGGATGAACCGCCGGCCGTACTTGCCGTTCTTGTTGGCGGTGTCGAACACCGACAGGTGCTCGTCCTCGATGTGGGGAGCGCCTTCGATGGTCTGCCGGCCGCAGATGTGGTCGTTGGCCTCGGTGATCTGGGCCCTGGTGAACCCGAGCGCCCGCAGCAGGTCGAAGTCCCAACTCGTGTAGTCGTCGACGTCGAATCCGAGTCGCTGCAGAGTCTCCTCGCCAAAGGTGAACACGTTGAAGGCGTGCCTCAGCTCGAAGACCGAGGGCAGGGTGGCCTGCAGCTTGAGGATGTCCTCCTCCGAGAACCCCTTCTCCAGCAGGCTCTCGGTGTTGATGTGTGGCGCTCCTTCGATCGAGCTGGTGCCCACGATGTAGGTGACGATCTGCGAGATCTGCTCGGGTGCGTAACCCAGATGGACCAGAGCCGGGGCCACCGACTGGTTGACGATCTTGAAATAGCCGCCACCGGCCAGCTTCTTGAACTTCACCAGGGCGAAGTCGGGCTCGACACCGGTGGTGTCACAGTCCATCAGGAGCCCGATCGTGCCCGTAGGTGCGATGACGCTCGCCTGTGCGTTGCGGTAGCCGTGCTGCGCGCCGCCCTCGAGGGCCAGCTCCCATGAGCTCCTGGCCGCAAGGAGCAGATCGTCGGGGCAGAGGCCGGCGTCGATGCCCATCACCTCGGTCGAGATGTTGTCGTAATCGTCGCCGTCGTAGGCCGCCACCCGGTGGTTGCGGATGACCCGGAGCATGGCATCCCGGTTCTCCTCGAACTTGGGGAAGGGCCCAACCACCCCGGCCATCTCGGCGGAAGTGGCGTAGGAGTAGCCGGTGAGGATCGCGGTCATCGCCCCAGCGATGGCCCGCCCCTCGTCGGAGTCGTAGGCGATCCCCTGTCGCATCAGCAGCGAGCCGAGGTTGGCGTAGCCGAGACCTAGGGTCCGATAGTCGTACGAGCCCTGGGCGATCTCCTTGGAGGGGAAATGGGCCATGGCCACCGAGATCTCGAGGACGATGGTCCACAGACGGATGACGTGCTGGTAGCCCTCGACGTCGAACTCGCCGGTCTTGTCGTCGTAGAGCTTGACCAGGTTGATCGAGGCCAGGTTGCAGGCGGTGTCGTCGAGGAACATGTACTCCGAGCAGGGGTTGGAGGCGTTGATCCGCCCGCCCGCCGGGCTGGTGTGCCATTCGTTGATGGTGGTGTCGAACTGAAGACCGGGATCGGCGCAGGCCCAGGCGGCCTCGGCGATGCGGTTCCAGAGGTCGCGGGCCTTCACCGTCCTGCGCACCGAGCCGTCGGTGCGATTGATCAGGTCCCAGTCGCCGTCTTCCTCGACTGCCTTGATGAAGTCGAAGTCGACCCGGACCGAGTTGTTGGAGTTCTGCCCGGACACGGTGGCGTAGGCCTCACCGTTGAAGTCGGCGGGATAGCCGCCATGCTGGATGAGGATCTTGGCCTTCTCCTCTTCGATCCTCTTCCAATCGACGAATGTATCGATATCGGGGTGATCGACGTCGAGGATGACCATCTTGGCGGCGCGACGGGTGGTGCCCCCCGACTTGATCGCCCCCGCGGCGCGGTCGCCGATCTTGAGAAAAGACATCACACCCGACGACTTGCCCCCACCGGAGAGGAGCTCGCCTTCGGCCCGGATCTTGGAGAAGTTGGAGCCTGCCCCCGAGCCGAACTTGAAGATCCGTGCCTCACGCACCCATAGGTCCATGATCCCGCCCGGGTTGACCAGGTCGTCTCCGACTCCGTTGATGAAGCAGGCATGAGGTGCGGGACGCCCGTAGGAGTCGGGTGACTCGACCAGCTCGCGTGTGGAGTCGTCGACGTACCAAAAGCCCTGGGCGGGCCCGGTCAGGCGGTAGGCGTGGTTGAGGCCGGTGTTGAACCACTGCGGGGAGTTGGGGGCGGCCAGCTGGGCGGCGAGCATGTACTTGAGCTCGTCCTCGAAGGCATCGGCGTCCTCGGTTGAGGCGAAGTACCCCTTCTTCTCACCCCAGTGCCGCCAGGTGCCGGCGAGGCGGTCGAAGACCTGCTTGGCCGAGCTCTCCGGCCCGGTGAGGGGTTGGCCCTCGTCGTCGAATGTCTGGTTGCCCGCTTCGTCGTGCTGGGGGACACCGGCCTTGCGGAAGTACTTCGACACCATGATGTCTGAGGCCACCTGGCTCCACTGCGCCGGGATCTCGGCGTCTCTCATCTCGAAGACGACCGAGCCGTCGGGATTGGCAATCCGGGAGTCTCGACGCGACCATTCGAATTGCTGGTATGGGTCGGTTCCGGCCTCGGTGAAGCGACGGGTGATCCGCAGGCCTTTGCTCATCGTCTGTGCCTCCTCGCACAACTGAGGGTCGCGCATTTCCGTCAGGAAATGTCGGGACCCCGTCCATTTTCAACTCCAACCACAAGATGTGGTGGTGTGCGGGGAAGTGTCCACTACATCTGGTATGGACTTCAACACTGTAATTACAACGGTGTCAGCAGTCAACTATCAGTTTTCCACAAGCGCCGCCGGGCGCTCCGGGCGGCGGGAAACACGCCTCTGGCAGGGCAAGTGGACGTCGGCGACGGATCACGGGGGGAAGTGACCGGGAGGCTAGGACGCCTAGGGCGACCGCGTCCAGCGCACCCGTGATTCGTTTTCGCGCCCCGGTCAGTCGGAGACTTCGACGTCGAGGCCGCCGTCCTTCCACTCGACGTCGACGCGGACATCGGAGTCATCCGACTCGAACTCGACACGGACCGACGGCGGCCCGGCATCGTCGACCTCGACGTCGTACCCGAGCGCCGGTGTCGCCGCCTGGAGCTCGACCTCTCCCGTCCGGTACCGCACGACCACCGTCCCACCGGAAGTGCTCACGGTCCGCAGCGACCAGGCCGCCTGTGACGAGGGGCTCGTCGTCGATGTGGACGAGGTCGACGATGACGTGGTGGGCGTCGTGGGCGACGAGGTGCCGGTGCTCGAGGACGGGCCGCCTTGTGTGGTCGTGGTCGTGGGAGGCATGGACGTGGATGTGACCGTCGGGGCGATGGCCGCCGGGCTCCCTCCCACCTGGGAGTCCGCAGCGCTGACGATCTGCCAGGTGAGGAAGGTCGTCACCACGAGCGCCGCACCCCATGCGGCCGCCATCTTCCAGGAGAACATGAGCCCGATTCTCCCAGGCCGTGGGTCTTCCGGACCTCAACCGGTGTTCAACATGGTCTCAAGGTCGCAAACGACCGGGCTCCTTTAACCTCCGGGACGTGCCCCACATCGTCCTCATCGAAGACGACGTCGACATCAGGCGCCTCGCCGCCCGAGCCCTGTCCGATCAGGGTCACGACGTCGAGAGTGCCGACCGCGCCTTGGCGGGCCTCGAGCTCGCGGTCAAGGGCCGGCCCGACCTGGTGATCATGGACCTGGGGCTCCCCGACGTCGACGGGAGCGAGCTGTTGCGAATGATCCGATCGGTCAGCCAGGTGCCGGTGATCGTGATCACCGCTCGTGGCGCCGACGAGAGCGTCGTGGCCACACTGGACTCCGGCGCCGACGATTATCTGGTCAAGCCATTCTCGATGTCCCAGCTGCAGGCGAGGGTCCGTGCCGTGCTCCGGCGCCACACCGGCGACGAGAAGACGGAGCGCCATGTCGTCGGTGACCTCGTGGTAGACGTTCCGGCGCGCAACGCGATGCTCCGCAATGAGCCCCTGGACCTCAGCCCCAAGGAGTTCGACCTGCTCGCGTTGCTGGTCGAACGGGTCGGCGAGGTCCTCACGAAGCGGGAGCTCCTCGCCGAGGTTTGGCGTGAGCCGTATGGAGGCTCGGAGCACACCATCGACGTCCACATCTCCTGGCTGCGGCGCAAGCTCGGCGAGAGCGCCCAGGAGCCCGTCTACATCCACACGGTGCACGGGGTGGGCGTCAAGCTGGTCGCCCCCGGTCGGTGAGACGCCGGCTCATACTGGTCAGCTTGGCGACGACCGTCCTCGTCGTGGTCTCGTTCGTCCTCCCTTTGGGCCTGCTGGTGCGGCGGCAGGCGATCGAGGGGGCCAAGGTCGCAGCAGAGCGCGACGCCCAGTCGGTGGCGGGCCTCGTCGCCCTGGCGAGTGCACTGAGCAGCGACGCCCCGTCGCTCGCCGCCGCCATCGGTGAGCTCCCTCTGGGGACGATCGTCCTCGTCGACGAGAGCACCGTGCTCGGCTCGCCGACGCCCGGGCAGGGAGGCCTCGCCGCCGCTGCTCGCCAATCGAGGTCCACGGTCGCCGACGACGTTGAGGGGGGCTGGGAGCTGGCCCTACCGGTCGTGGGGGGCGACAGCGTGACCGTGGTCGACACGTTCGTTCCGGAAACGGACCTCACCGCCGGTGTCGGCACGGCCTGGGCGCTCCTCGGGGGTCTAGCCCTGGTGCTCGTCGGCGTCGCGGTCTGGGTGGCCGACCGACTCGGCCGCAGCCTGACCACACCGATCGAGGACCTCGCCAGGTCGGCACATCGTCTCGCCGAGGGCGACCTCGACACCCGTGTGGAGCCCGGTGAGACGCACGAGCTTCGGGAGACAGGCGAGGCCTTCAACTACCTGGCCGAACGGCTCGACGACCTCCTCGCCGAGGAGAGGGAGAGCGCCGCCGACCTCTCCCACCGTCTTCGCACCCCGCTGACCTCCCTGCGGCTCCAGGCGGAAGCGCTCGGCGACGAGGGAGAGCGGCAGACGATGCTCGCCCAGGTCGACAGGCTCGAGCACGCGATGAACCAGGTAATCGAGTTGTCCCGGTCCCGGGCGGCCCGACCTCCGGGCAGCGTCGATCTCAACCAGGTCGTGGCAGACCGCGCCGGCTTCTGGCGGGTCCTCGCCGAGGAGCAGGGACGGGAGCTGACGCTCGACCTGGCCGACGGCGCCGGTCTCGTGCCCCTCGCCCGGGACGACGTCGAGGTCTTGGTCGACACCCTCGTTGGCAACGTGTTCTCGCACACGCCGGCGCCGACACCCTTCGAAGTCCGTACCGGAGCAGGCCCCGACGGTGTGGCCTGGCTCGAGGTTTCCGACCGGGGCCCCGGTTTCGCCGACCCCTCGCTCATACAGAGGGGAGTCAGCGGGGGCGGGTCCACCGGGCTTGGTCTCGACATCGTCGCCAAGACCGCGTCATCTGCCGGGGGATCGGTGCAAGTGAGCGACCGCCCCGGCGGCGGGGCGGTCGTCCGTGTCCTGTTCGGCTGAAGGGTCAGTCGGAGTCGACTTCGATCTCCACCTCGATCCGGCCGTGCTCGATCCTGGCTTCGAACTCTGCCTCGGCCTCACCGAGGGTCAGCTCGAGCTCGATCCGGTCGTCTTCCATCTTGTCGCGATGGACGGCCCATCCCGTTGCCGATACGTCGACGAGGGACATCCGGCCGTCCGTGACCCGGATGGTGACGGTGCCGACACCGGAGATCTGGTAGGTCGTCACTCCATCGGGCACCCGGGCGCCGCGGCCCCCGTTGTCGTCGAAGCTGGTCGAGGTCGAGGAGCCGGTTGTGGTCGAACTGGTCGAACTGCCGATGCTGGTGGAGGTCGACGAGTCGTCGAGGGACGTCCCGGTCGAATCGTCGATCAACGTCCCGGTGGTGGCGTCCGTCGTATCACCGGTGGTGACGCTCGGCGAGGTCGAGGCGCCCACCGATGCGCTGCTGGACAGGCCACTGGTCACCGACGTCGAGGTCCCGTCGTCCGAGGACGCCCAGGCCACGCCGACGACCGCCAGTGCGGCAACGACCGATGTGAACACACCGAGGATCTTCTTGGTCATTTGGTTACCTCCTTTGGGGCTCATGGAGGTCACTATCCGTCGCGGCAGGTCACGGTGTCCTCAGGGCGGGTTCAAGAACTCCTCAACCCGGCGACGATCACCGCGCCGGGTGGTCCCAGGCGTCCTCGGGACGACCGGTGTCGATGCTCCAGCGGGGAAGGAAGAACTGGACGAGTGGACCGATGAACAGGGCGAAGGCGATCGTTCCCACGCCGAAGGTCCCCCCGAGGAGGATGCCGGTGATCAGCACCGCGATCTCGAGGCCCCAGCGAGTCGCCCTTATCGAGACCCCGCGACGTGCGACGGCGGTCATCAACCCGTCGCGCGGGCCCGGGCCGAGATTGGCCCCGATGTACATGCCCGACGCCAGACCGATCGCCAGGATGCCGACGACGAGCATCAGCGAGTCGAGCCACACCGTGCCCGGCTCGGGGATGAAGAGCACCCCGATGTCGATCACCACGCCGATGACCACCGCGTTGAGCACCGTGCCCACGCCGTATCTCTCCCGCAGTGGGAGCCATCCGACCAGGACGACGAAAGACACGATGATCGACCAGACCCCGACCGTGAGACCGAACTGGGTGGTCAGACCCTGGTGGAGCACGTCCCAGGGCGGGAGACCGAGCCCTGACTGGAGCATCAGGGCGATTCCCACCCCGAACAAGACCAACCCCGCAACCAACTGGGTGATACGGCGACGGAGGTTCTGACCGCGGATCGGGATGAACATGGCCGGGAGACGGTATCGGGGGCATTGCCCGGCGTGGAGTCACCCAGGGCGTAACCTCGCCTCATGGAGGGGCCGAAGGTCCAGCTGTTCGTCACTTGCCTGGTCGACTCCCTCGCCCCCGAGGTGGGCCGGGCCACCCTCGCTGTGCTCGAAGCGGCCGGATGCGACGTGGAGTTCCCCCTCGAGCAGGGATGTTGCGGCCAGCCGGCCCTCAACGTCGGTTTGGTCGACGACGCGCGCAAGATGGCGGCACACACTCTCGACGTGCTCGACGAGACCCAAGGGACGGTGGTCCTCCCCTCAGGCTCGTGTGCGGCGATGATGACCCATCACTATCGGGCCCTGTTCGCCAGGTCGGATCGGGAGGCCCAGGCCCGAAGGGTCGGGGAGCGAGTCCGCGAGCTCACCCAGTACCTGGTCGACGATCTCGACGCCCCGTTCGGAGCGAGCTGTGACGGCTGCCGGGTCGCCTACCACTATTCGTGTCACGGTCTGCGCGAGCTGGGGCTCGACTCCCAGGCCGACAAGCTGCTCGAGAATGTCGATCGGGTCGTCCTAGAAGACGACAGGGAGTGCTGCGGGTTCGGCGGCCTGTTCTCGGTGGAGATGCCCGCGGTCTCCACCGCGATCATGGACGAGAAGCTCGACAGAGTCGAAGAATCAGGGGCGGACACCCTCATCGGCGGTGACGTCTCATGTCTGGTCCACATGGCGGGCGGCCTCCGCCGACGCGGTTCCGACATAGCCGTCAGGCACATCGCCGAGATCCTCGGGGGCGGGACGTGACCGAGCCAGTGACCTTTCTCTCCCGCGCCGAGGCCCTGATCGGGTCGAAGGAGGCGGCGGCGGTGCACAGCGGCGCCAGGAAGTTCGCGGACAATCGCACCAGGGCGATGGCGGAGTTCCCGATGATCGAAGCCCTGCGTGACCGGGCGCGGGCCATCCGTTTGCACTCCTTGCGACATCTCGACCAATTGCTCGCCCATTTCGCCAACGAGGTGAATGCTCTCGGTGGCCATGTCCACTGGGCGGGTGACTCCGCCGAGGCGCGCCAGATCGTCGCAGACATCCTGGAGAGGACCGGCTCGGAGCATGTGGTCAAGTCGAAGTCGATGGTGTCGGAGGAGATCGAGCTCAACACCCATCTCGGCGAGCGTGGCTTCGGTGTCGTCGAGACCGACCTCGGCGAGTTCATCGGCCAACTCGCCGACGACACCCCCTCGCACATCATCGCCCCGGTCTTGCACATGACCCGTGGCGACGTCGGCGAACTGTTCGCCGAGAAGCTCGGCGTCCCCTACACCGATGACCCCTTCGAGCTCAATCTCATCGCCCGTCGCCACCTCCGCGAGGTCTTCTTGCGGGCCGACGCCGGGATCTCAGGGGTCAACCTGGCCATCGCCGATACCGGGTCGCTGGTCCTGGTCACCAATGAGGGGAATGGCCGGATGAGCACCGCCATCCCCCGAGTCCACATCGCCCTGATGGGCATGGAGCGAATCGTCTCCCGATGGGAGGATGCCGCCGTGATCCTGGAGACCCTGGCCAGGTCGGCTACCGGACAGCGGCTCTCGGTGTACACCAACGTGGTGACCGGTCCCCGCCGCGAAGACGACCCGGACGGGCCCGAGGAACTGCACGTCGTGGTGATAGACAACGGCCGCTCCGACATCCTGGCGGGCGACACCGCCGAGATCCTGGCGTGCATTCGATGCGGAGCGTGTCTCAACGCCTGCCCGGTGTTCAAGACGGTCGGGGGCCATGCGTACGGCACGGTGTACTCGGGGCCCTTCGGGTCGATCGTCACCCCGGGACTGCACGGGATGGAGCCCTGGTGGGAGCTGCCATACGCCTCCACGCTCTGCGGCGCCTGTGAGGAAGTGTGCCCGGTCCGGATCGAGATACCTCGCATGCTGCTCAACCTGCGGGAGCGGGCCGCCTCGGAGGGAAGACTGCCGGGCTGGCTGGAGCGGGGGATGTCGCGCTACGCGAAGACGACGACCGATCCGCCACGGTGGTCGCAGGCGAAAAAGTGGGCATCGAGGCTCGGCGCACCGCTCTCATCGGAGGGGTGGATCAGGAGGATCCCCGGCCCTGGCCGCGGATGGACCGAGAGCCGTGACTTGCCCCGTCCGGCCAAGGAGACCTTCAACGAGTGGTGGAGATCGAATCGTGGATCGTGATTCGTTTCTCGCCAGAGTGGGCCGGGCCACACTCACCTCGGAGCTGCCCATGCCACCGGCAGTCCGGTCCGAGTTGCCCGAGCCCGATGAGACCGACCTCATCACCCGATTCCGGGCCAGGTCCCAGGAGGTGAGTGCCGTCGTCCATGGCCCGGTGACCCGGCACGGAGCGGCTCGGGTCGTAGCCGGGATCGCGGCCGGGCACGACGCCTCGAAATTCGTGGCCTGGGACCTTCTGCCCGTATCCGGAGTTCCCGCGGCTCTGGGCGCGGCCGGGTTGGAGAGGGTCGACCACGTCGTGCCAGACGAGGACCGTCTCCGGCACAACCTCACCTATGGCGACCTCGACGTCGGTGTCACCGGATCCCTGGCCGCCATCGCGGAGAGCGGGACCATCGTCCTCTCCCATGGGGAGGGCCGCCCCAGGGTCGCCAGCCTGATGCCAGACATCCATATCGCCCTGGTCGAGGTATCGGTCCTCCAGCCCACCTTGGCGCATTGGGCTCACAAATACCCCCAGGCGGCGGCGGCGACCACGAATCTGGTCCTGGTCACCGGGCCGAGTCGGACCGGTGACATCGAGCAAGAGCTCAACCTCGGTGTCCACGGGCCGAGACATGTTCACATCGTGATGATCAAGTGAGAGGTTTACAGTCGCCACCCGAAGTCGAGTCGCCGAGCCGGGCTCTCGCCCGGGTCTTGATGCTGCTCATCCTCGCCGTGACAGCCGGCCTGATCATCTTCGCCGCCACCACCAACCAGCGCATCGATCTCACCGAGGACCTGAGGGCGGTGACTCTGGAGCTGAGCAATCCGTCCGAGATGGAGGGGCTCACGATCAACGTCGTCGAGGATGCCGGGGGGTCTGTGCCGGTGGTCCTCCTCCACGACGCCGACGTGACCGGTGGGCTAATCCTCTCCGACGTCTCCGCATCTCTACCCGACCCGTACGCCGGAGTCCGCGTCGACCTGCCCGGGTTCGGCTACTCCGATCGCATCGTCTCAGAAGGGCCCGGGCACACGGTGGCCGGAATCGCCGAGGTGGTCGCCGGTGTGCTCGAAGAGCGCTTCAGCTCGGGCGTGCTGGTCGCGGGCGTGGGGCTGGGAGGGGAGGTCGGGGCTGAGCTTGCGGTCACCTATCCCCATCTCGTCGCCGGTCTGGTCATGGTCGATGTCGATTTCTGGGCGGGGGACTCGTTCGAGACCACCCTGCAGGGCGCCCCGTGGGTGGGCAGGGCGGCCACCTACACCTGGGAGACCGGGGGGCGTTTCGCGATCGACAACTGGATGCCCTACTGCGAGGTGGGTGGCTGGTGCGCCTCGCCCGAGCAGCTGGCCGAGCGCGCCTTGATCGTCACCATCGAGGGCACCACCGACTCTTTCCACGGGTTCCGCCGGACCGCGGAGGCGGCCTCGGCGCCGGCCAATCTGGCCGACATCACCGCGCCCACCGCCTATGTGTGGAGCACCAGCGGGGAGGTGCCACCCGAGACCGTCGACCGTCTCGGCGAGGAGATCGCGAGTCTCACCGTGATCGAGTCCTCCTCCTATCAGGCCCACCTGGAGGACCCGGCAACGGTGGTCTCGGCCGTGGCGGCTGTCGACTCGTAATCTCAAGGGTGGAGCAGCACCTTTCCGGTGGTGCGACGCGCCTCCAGGGCGCGGTGGGCCTCGGCCGCCTCCGCCAACGGATAGCTCGCCCCGATGCGGACCTCGAGGTCCCCTTGCGCGATCCAGCCGAACAGCTCGGTGGCGCGGCCCACGAACTCCTCCCGGGTTCGGAGGTAGTGAGCCATGGTGGGGCGGGTGAGGAAGATCGACCCCTTCTGGGCGAGGAGGAGGGGCGAGATCTCGGGTACCGGCCCCGAGGCGTTGCCGAAGGTGACCATCATCCCCCGGGGACGAAGCAGGTCGATACCCTTGTCGAAGGTGGCCTTGCCGACGCCGTCGAAGACTACATCCAGGGCGTTGGGGCCGACGAGGTCCTCCACTGCATCCTTGAAGTCGACCTGGGTGTAGACGATCACGTCGTTGGCACCGGCCTGCTTGCTCAGCTCGACCTTGTCCTCGGTGCCCACCGTGGTGATGACCCGAGCGCCCTTCATGCGCGCGACCTGAGTGAGCAGGAGCCCGACGCCACCGGCCCCGGCGTGGATCAGACACCGGTCGCCTTGGCTCAGCGGGAAGGTGTCGGAGGCGAGATAGTGCGCGGTCAGACCCTGGAGCATGACCGCGGCAACCACGTCGGTGCTCAGGTCATCGGGGATGACGATGGCGCGGTCGGCCGGGATGACGTGTCTCTCCGCATAACTGCCCCGGACATCGGTCCACCCCACCCGGTCGCCGACGGAGAGACCGTCGACCTCGTCGCCGACCGTCGCCACGGTGCCCGCACCCTCGAGCCCGGGCGTGAAGGGGAACTCCAGCGGGTAGAGACCGCCGCGGTGGTAGGTGTCGATGAAGTTGAGCCCGGCGGCTCCCACATCAACGATGATCTCGCCGGGCCCCGCCGTGGGCTCGGCGACTTCCTCGAGATGTAGCTTGTCGGGCCCTCCGGCCTCGTTCACCACTATCGCCTTCATGGATTCTCCACCTTCCAACCCCTCGATGTGAGCTCGTCGGCCAGCACCTGGTCCGGCAGGTGAGACAGGTCGTGCGGGTTTCGTTCTATTCCGAGGAGTCGCTCGATCGAGTCGCGCACGGTGCGTGCCCAGGCCTGGCCCTTGGCCTCGGCCTCGAAGGTAAGGGTGCCATCGGCGTTGACGGTGTAGACCCGAGCCGTGCTCTGCGGATTGGCCCGGGACCCCCGCTCGCCGTAGACGAGGAGGACTGCTCCCGCTGGTACGTCCTGGATGCCCCCGGCGGCGACGAAGGAACCGTCGAAGGCCCACCCCGAGGATCTCGAGGTGTCCACGTTGTCGACGACCTTCGCCCAGTTCTTGTGTCTCTCGTCGCCCACCAATGGGACTTCCACGGCGACGATGACCGGTTCTCCCATGTATCAAGGGTAGGCATGAGGCCGCACGCCGCACCCTCCACGATTTAGCCTGGGCCCATGGCCAATCTCCGACTGTTCGCCAATCTCCGCGAGATCGCCGGGACCTCGAGACTCCACGTCCCCGCAGAGACCGTCGGCGAAGCCATCGAGGCCGTCAACGAGAGATTCGGGGCCGACTTCGAGAAGAGCATCGAGACTTCCCGGATCTGGGTCAACGGGGAGGAAGCCGACCTCGCCGACGCGGTGACGGACCGCGACGAGATCGTCATCCTCCCACCGGTATCGGGGGGGAGTCAGCCCGCCACCGTCGCGCCGGCCGATTTCGCCGGGTTTCTCCCCCTGGCCGTTGTGGTCATCGCGGTGCTGGCCAACCTCCAGGGCCAACCGATCTGGGCGGCGGCGTTGGTTGCGATCTCGGCGGTTTGGGCCATGGACATGAGCTCGGCCTTCGGTTCGAGAGGGAGGCTGTTCGCCCCGCTCGCCGTAGTCACCGTGTCGACCGCCTCCGCACTCACCGCCCACATCCTCGGTACCGCCGGCTACGGGCTCTCCATGGCCCTGGGGGTGGCCGTGGTGCTCGGTTGGGCCGTGGCCTTCGGCGACTATCGCCAGGTGGAGGTGTTCGCCCCGACACTTCTCGTCGGTGTGCTCGCCGGGCTCGGGTCGGCCTCCCTGATCCTCACCCGTTCCTCGTTCACCCCTGACCCCCAGGCGGGCGACGTGTTCCTCGTCGCCACCATCGCCGGGGTCGGTCTCGGCTCCCTCGTCGAGCGGCTGCCGGCACTTCCCTTTCTCGATCGATTCACCACGACGGCAATCGGGTCGGTCCTCGCCTCCATCGCCGCCGCCTCACTTTGGGATCTCGACGTGGTCGGTTACCTGTTGGTCGGTCTCGGCATATCGGTGGCGCTGGTCGCCGGTCAGGGTCTCTCTTCGATGTTGCGCACCGGTGGGGTGGCGCTCACCCAGCGCCCCCCCGGGTTCTTGGCGTCCATGGACGGAGTGGTCCTCGCCGCCGCCATCTACTTCCCCCTGATCCGCCTGGTCCTCTAGCCAGAATGCGAGCTCTCAGGTTGCGGCAGCCGACTGACTACACCAAACGCCTCTCCGTGGTTACCATCCCCGGCTCATGACTGCCCGTGAGACGTCTCGCCGCGTCTTTCTCGTCATAGCCCTCGCTGCATTGGTCGGTTCGCTCTTCCCCATGCCTTCCGGCGCAGTGACGAAATCGCAGGTCGAGGCGGCCTGCGCCGACTCCCGTGAGCAGCTGGCCGACTATCGGGCGGCACAGGCCGAGTTCGAGGACGCCGCCCTCGACTACGAAGCGGCGTTGAACGAAGTCGAGTTTCTCGAGAGGAAACAGGGCCGTATCCAGGGCTCGGTCGACTCCCACTCCGATGAACTGCTGGTCGTCCAGGACATGCTGGAGGAGCAGGCGGTCCAGATGTACATGATGGGCGGCTTCAACAACCCGGGGATCATCCTCTCGGCGTCGTCGGTCGATCAGGTGATGACCACTTCGGAGTTCCTCAGCTCGGCCACGCTGGGCGGTCAGGAGTCGATCAGCGACCTGATCGCCGCCAAGGGCGAGTTGACCCGTTACCAGGGAGATCTCGAGACCGTCCATGGGGAGCTGAAGGTGGCCGAGGCCGAGTCGCTCGACATCCTCAACCGCCAGGAGGAGGCCATGGATGCCGAGCAGGCCGCCTACGCCAAGCTGAGCGGTCGTTGCAAGGACCTGACGGCCCAGTACGACAAGGAGCAGGCGGAGGCCCGGGCCCGCGCCGCGCAACGGGCGAGGGGCTCTATCCAGGTCGGTTCATTCATCTGTCCGATGACCCCGGGGCGCACCTCGTTCATCGACTCGTGGGGCTTCCCCCGCTCGGGGGGGCGGAGACACAAGGGTGTCGACATGTTCGCGGCCCGGGGCGAGCCGATCTACGCGGTACAGACGGGTACCGCCTCCGCTTCGAGCAACTCTCTCGGCGGCATCTCGGTCCATCTTCGGGCCGACACCGGCTTCACCTACTACTACGCCCATCTGGACAGCCGCTCCTTCTCCGGGTCCACGCGCGTCTCCCAGGGCGACGTGGTCGGATACAACGGCAACACCGGCAACGCCTCGTCGACCAGCCCCCATCTCCACTTCGAGATACGACCCAATGGAGGGGGCCCGGTGAACCCTTATCCCACAGTGAGAGCGGCCTGTTATTAACCTGGGAGGCGTGAACGACAAACGCCGCCGCATCGACACAGTCCTGGAGCCGGGTTATCTCGAGGGGCTCGATGAGCTGGAGCTCGACGAGGTGCGTCGGCGCCGGGACACCGCAGAGGACGTCGAGTCGCAGATCTCCTACTACCGCAGGCTCCTCCACGGTCGCATGGACCTCCTCGACTTCGAGCAGAGACGGAGGAGGGGTGAGGAGGAGCGGTCCATCATCGAGGCTCTTCCCGAGATCCTCGCCAAGGGGATGACCCTGGGAGGCGAGCCCACCCTCAAGCACATAGAGACGATGCCCCCGTTGCCCTCGGTCACCGGGCGACGTCTCATCGACAAGATCATGGACGACGGCGTCCTCGCCAATCTCCCCGAATTGACCGACGACGAGATCACCGAAGCCATCGATCGGCTTCAGGAGGTGGAGTCGGAGCTCTCCGTCCAGCGGCACCAGCTCCACCAGGTGATCGACACCATCCAACACGAGATTGTCTCCCGCTACCGGAGTCAACAGGACGAGGCGCCCGTAAGCGGCTGACCTTGCTCGCCGAACAGCTCAGATCAGGGCTCGTCGAGACATCTCACGACGGCGCGGTCGCCGTGGTGACGAGCGACGGGGCCCTCATCGCCTCGTGGGGCGACATCGATCGCCCCTTCTTCATCCGCTCCGCCGCCAAGCCTTTTCAGGCGCTGGTCTCCCAGGAGGCAGGCGCCTCTCTCGATCCACTGGAATTGGCGATGGCATCTGCCTCGCATCGGGGATTTCCCGTTCACGTCGCCCTGGTGCAGTCGATGTTGGATGGGGCGGGAGTCGACGAGTCGGCCCTGCAGTGCCCCCATGATTGGCCGTTGTCGTCGGTGGCGGCGAGAGTCGTCATGGCATTGGGAGCCGAACACATGCGCAGGATCTGGCACAACTGCTCGGGCAAGCACGCCGGGTTCCTCAGGGCCTGTGTCGCCAGTGATTGGCCCCTCGAGTCGTACCTGGCACCGGAGCACCCGCTGCAGAGAAGGGTCATCGCCCTGACCAGCGAGCTGGGGGAGTTCAGTGTCGAGCCGGTGGGGGTAGACGGCTGCGGTGCCCCGGTGCTTCGCACCACGGCGAGGGCCATGGGGCTGATGTTCGCCCGCTTGGGGTCATTGGATGACTTCTCGGAGGTGTTCTCGGCCATGCATCGCTACCCCTCGCTGGTGGGGGTCAATGGGGCCGGCGACACCGAGATCGCCATCGCCACCAACTCCGCGGCCAAGGGTGGTGCGGCCGGGTGCATCGGAGTCTCGGCCGCGGGCCGATTCGGACTCGCCGTCAAGAGCTGGGACGGGCTCGGGTCGATCGCCTCTCTGGCCGCGGTGTCGGCCCTGGATCAACTGGGTGCGCTCACCCCGAACGCTCTGGCAGTCCTCGACCCGGTGCTCCACCCGCCGGTCCTGGGGGGCGGTGGCGTGGTGGGCCGATTCGAACCGCGACTCACGCTGAAGACGGCATGAGAGAGACACTCGAGGAGCGGATTCGTCTCTGGCTCGAGGACGAGGAGTCCTCGGTCGAGTACGCCGAAGAAGTCGAGGGTCGCTGGGCGGTGCGCATGCGTCAGGAGGTGAGGGAGGCCACCACGGTCTGGTTCGATATCGGCCAGCGGAGTCTCAGATTCGAGGCATACGTGCTCCCTGCCCCTCCCCGAGCCGTCGAAGTCCATCGCCAGGCGCTGGTTCGCAACGCTCGGAGTTGGCGCTGTTTCTTCGCTCTCGACGAGGAGGGTTCGGTGGTGTTGCGAGGCCGGCTCTCCGCCGACCTGGTCACCATCGGAGAGCTCGACAGGGTGCTCGGGGAGATCTATGAGACGATCGAGCTGGCTTTCGGGCCGATGGTGCGAGTCGGGTTCGGTCGCGAAAAATCAGGTTAGAAACTTGTGAACACACCCCTGTGCACAAAGCCTGTGGAAAACCCCGATAGCTGTTGGTAACCGGTCGTTGTGGGAAACTCTACGATTGTCGACGACCTTTCACGTCCATGAGGACCGGAGACGGGGTCGTTGATCTCGACAGGTCAGCAGCGTACATTGCCACCCAGGCAAACGCCCCAGAGGCAAGCCGGAGAAGCGTCCGTTCGGGGAAGTGCGGAGGAGGCTCCGGAAGGTCACTCGGGCGTTTGTCCTATTTACCCCCCGCCCGGCGTGCGGGTCTCGCTCAGTCGTGACAGAGCCACCAGAGACGGGTGGCGGTGTGACATGACTCACCGGGGGTGACCGGTTTGTCCGGGCCGACGATCAAGGTGGTCGTGGTGGTCGGAGGCAGGGTCGTGGTGGTGGTGGTGCTGGTACTGGTGGTGGTCGGCTTTGGCTTGGGAGCGGGGGCCTGGGTGGTGGGGGTCGCGGATCCACCTCCTCCGCTGGATGTGCTCCCTTTCTTCATGAAGACCACGGTCACATAGAGGATGCCCTCACTGTTGGTGCCCGTTCCGATGCCGACGTAGTTGTAGTCACCGAGGATGTTCGCTCGATGCCCTGCGGAGTCCATGAAGGCCTCGTGCAGACTGTCCACGCTGCCACCTCGTCCTACGTTCTCACCCACTTTGTCCCAGCCGGTGCCCGCCGCCGCACGTAGCTCCGCGCTGGTCGAATGACAGATGTTCTGATCGTTAGCGCATCGACCGTCAATCATGAACTGGGTGTGATTGCGGGCGTGGGACCGGAGATTCCCGTCCGTCGTCAGGGTGCCGAGGCCGTTGGCGCTCCTCGTCGAGTTGATCTTTGAGAGAAAACCCTGCTCGGAGCCGGAGTCTGCCCCTGCGGACGCGCCCAGACCGATGGTCGCCAGGGAGACCACCAGGATGAGAGATAGCCATCTGCTCTTACCCAGCATGCACCAGGTATCGGGCGAGTGGCCGTGTTCCTTGAGGGTGTCGGACGACCTATTTGGTCCCAGGCCGAAGACCCCAGCGGGCTCTCAGACCCCGAACATCAGCTCGCGCAGGTCGATCACGGTTCCCTCGTAGGTCTCGGGATCGATGCGAATCGACCCGAGACGCAGACCGGTCATCCCCTCCCCCACATTGGTCATCACCCGCAGCGTCTCCTCCTCGACCTGGAGGATGCCCAGTCCCAGACAGCCTCCGGCGGAGTCCTGGACACCAACCAGGACCTTGTCGAGGCGTCCCAGGTTCAAGCCGACCGGGAGGGTGGGGGCAAAGACGGTGGGCCGCACCTTCCACCGGTCGAGGGGAGGCCGCAATGCCTTGGCGAAGGCCTCGGCACGCCTCCTTGCCCGTTCGTCCGGTCCCGCCCAGGTCAACCCGGGATCGGTGGGGGCGGTGATCACCTCGAGGTCGAGGAACCGTCTCAGCATCCCGACCACGGGCTCCATCTCCTCTCCGCGCTGGAGGGCAATCACCTGGTCGGGGCGGCACAACTCGGCTTTGTGGTACTTGAGAGTCTCCCCGGACACACCCGAGGCCACGGCGGTGGTGTCGACCACGATCACGTCACCGAGGTTGCGAGCGCGTTCCACCATCACCGCGGTGGCTACCACCTGCTGCAGCACCAGACGTGAAGAGGTGATCGCCCCGACGAAATGAAGACCATCGGGGTCTTCGACCGACTCGAGGTCGGCTTCGGTCTCGAACACCTTGAGGCCGACACAGGCCGGGGGCCCGACCGTGGAGATCCCGATATCGGCGTCGACGAGGACGGGTCGATGACCGGAGGCGAGAGCGTGACGCACCGCGTCCAAGGCGACGGTCGTCTTCCCGGTGTCCAGCCCCCCGATCAGCATCGTCACCCCCGGTGCTGCCGCTCTTTGAGCGAGTGCCTCGTGCTGTGGGTCGGCCATACGCGCAATATAGGGGTCCGGAGTTCACCGCTCCGGTGCCAGGGCTGCAATCGACCCCGACCCCACTAGCGTCGACCCGATGTCACTGCCGGTCAGCTTTCTCTCCGACTTCGGTCATGAGGACGAGTTCGTCGGCGTTGTTCACGGGGTCCTGGCCAAGCTGGCCCCGGAGTCGCGGGTGATCGACGTGGGACACGGGTTTCCGAGAGGCAATGTCAAGACGGCCGCACTCGCCCTCACCCGCGCCGTCCAGTACCTCCCGGAGGGGATCTGTCTCGCCGTGGTCGACCCCGGTGTCGGCACCGAGCGCAGGGCCATCGCCGCCGAGACGTCCTGGGGCGTCTTCGTCGGGCCGGACAATGGTCTGCTCTCCCCTGCGGTGGCGATGGTTGGGGGCGCCTCCAAGATCGTCTCCATCGAGAACCCCGAGACGATGATCCCCTCACCAGGCGAGACCTTCCACGGTCGTGACGTGTTCGCCCCCGCCGCGGCGTTGCTCGCCGCAGGCGAAGCGTCGATGGACGATCTCGGCCCGCTCGTCCCCGGCGACGAAGTGGTCCCCCTGCTCCTCCCGCTGACCGAGACCAAGGATCGGGTCGTATCGGGCGAGGCGTGGTGGGTCGACACCTTTGGCAACGTGCAGACCAACATCGCCCCGGAGGAGCTCGAGGGACTGGGGGTGGGTGTCGGCCAGACGCTCACGGTCAAGGTGGGCTCGGCGATCCACGCCGTCCGGTGGGTGAGGTCGTATGGGGAGGTGGCCGAGGGCGAGAGGCTGGTCCACGTCGACTCGGTCGGATTGCTTGCTCTGGCCGTCAGAGGCGGCCGTGCCGATGAGGAGCTGAATCTGTCGGAGGGGGTGGCGGTCAGCCTGACGGCGAATAGATCAGCCACAGCTGGATGATCCCGGCGACGGCGATGATCGCCAGGAGAATCAGGATCACGATGGCCGTGGCCGGACGCACCCGCGGATCGTATGCCCGACAGGTCGTTTTCCCCCATTCTGTGCGGGTTAGTGACGCTCGACGCGCCACTAACCCGCACAGAACGGTTGGAGAGACCGGGAGCCCCACAAAAATGTCGAGGCCCCCGAATGGTGGCGGGGGCCCCGACTACATGAAGGAGGGTTCTCCACCGTGGGGCGGGCTGGGAGGCTATCCGTTCACACCTTGGGAACGTGCCCTAGGTGTGAGGGGAGGAACCACTCCTTCCTGCATGCATCGCGCTTATCGGTCACGGAGAGTGGTTTCTTGAGACATTTATCGGTGACATTTCTGACCAGGAAAAACTGTCATTTGTGCGATGAGGCGCGACCCGTGCTGAACCGGGTCGCCCAGCGCATGAATGTCCAGATAAACGAGGTCGACATCGACACCGACGACGATCTGGTGAAGCGTTACGGCCTGAGAGTCCCCGTGCTGCTCGCCGCACACGACCGGGTGATCGCCGAAGGAGTCATCGATGATCGCACCCTTCTCAGGGACGCCTTGGAACGAGAGTTCTCGCTCTAGCCCGAAGGGGCCTCGGCGTCGGTTTCGTCTCCCGCAGGGGTCTCCTCGCCTTCTTCGCCCCCCTCCGGGGCCTCACCACCCTCGGCCTCGACCAGACCACACTCGACGAGGGTCTCCTCCTCGTTGGCCCCGTCGAAACGGACCCGCTCGAAGGCGACCACCGACGCCAACTGCTCCTCGGTCAGGCTGGCGTGAGAGGGCATTCCGCCGTTTACCGGCTTGTTGGGGTCCCCGTAGGTGTCCTCGAACCCCTGTGACCCCAGCCGCACCCACTCTATGTGGTCATCGCACTGTCCAAAGGTGGTGAGCACGTCGGTCAGCGCGGGGAAGGTGGCGCTGCCCTGCCCCCCGGCCCCATGACAACCGGCACAGGTCGCCGCCGGGGTGACCGAACCCGAAAAGAGGTCGGCGCCGAGGGCGATGAATTCGGTCCCTCCGCCACCCGCCCCGCCACCGGTGAACTCCGAGCCGTCGCAGTTGATGATCTCCCCGGAGATGACGTCGATGGCCAGCTCGGTACCTTCCCCACACTCCCCGGTGGCCGAGCCTCCCAGAGTGAAGAGGGCGAACAAAGGTGCGACCAGCATGACTGCCGTCAGCCATCGGGGGATCACGAAGTTGGTCCGCTCCTTGATCCCCGCCGTCGGCACGGTGATCACCTCGGGGAGATGAGCGGCTTCGGCTGCGCCGACCTCCGCGGGGACCGGGGCTCTTGTAGGGGTGGGAGCCGGTGCGGCGGCGGTGGCGGCCGCGGGCTGTGCCGCCTCGACCACCGGTTCTGCGGCGGTCTCCTCGGGCGTCTCGGCCACTTCGGGCGTCTCCGCGGCGCCGGCGGGCTCGGGCTCGGGCGCCGGGGCCGGCTCGACGGCCCCACCGCCCGCCCAGGCAGCGAGGACCTCATCGACGCTGGCACCGCTCTCGGCGGCCCGAGCCTCGGCGGATCGTTGCACCAGGGCTTCGGGGAGCCCCAGGGCCTGAGCTGCTCCGCTGAGACTCACGAGGGCGCCGGTCCTGACGAGGTCCGGGACTCGCTCAGATAGGCGATGAGGCTCTCGAGCTCGGTGGGGCTGAGATTGTGGGTGGGGTGGGTGCCCTGACCGGCGACGATTGCTTGCATCTGATCGGAGCCGACCCGCGAGCCGACATCGGAGAGATCGGGCCCGAACCGCCTCGTGCCCAGGATCTGGTTGGTGTCGTTGAGTGTCACCGCGCCGAGACCTACGTCGGCGACGACGGGGCGAACCATCTGAGTGTGACATGCCGCGCATCCCGACACGGCATAGACCTCCCGGCCTGCCAGGGCAGCCTCCGAGAACGCGATCTCGGAGCTGCGAGCACCGGGTTCGTCGACCGGGATCGACGGGCCCACCAGACCCACCATCATCACGATGATGAAGAGCCCGACGACTCCGGCGAGCAGGGTCATCGGGCTGTCCTCGTGGCCGACCAGGACAGGTGGCTTGTAGGGGCCGACGGCGATGGGCTGTGGCGCAGGGGTCGGAGTCTCGGCCTGATCGGGCACCTCGATGACGATCTCCGGTGTGGTGGTGGCCTCCTCGGGGAGGGCCTCGTCAGGCTCGGCTGCCTCTTCGACCGGTGGTGCTTGGGGCGCCGCCGCCACCGGGGCTGTCTCACCGGCCGCCCATTGGGCGAGGATGTCCTCGACGCTGGCGCCGGTCTCTTCAGAGCGCGCCTCGGCCGATCGCTGCACCAACGCCTCGGGCAGGCCCATCGCCGCCGCGGCCGCGGCGAGCTGGTCACTCATCCCGGGCCACCTTGGCAACGAGGACCTCCTGGGAGGCTGCCCTGCCCCTGGCCACGGTGCCGAAGACGATCGACGCATAGCCGCCCAGACCGGCGAAGAGGACAATGCCGAAGACCACGGCGGCGAGCACCAAAGTGTCATATGAGGCGCCCATCCCGGCGGCCCAGCCCTCGCCGGCGTCGATGTAGGCACCGCTGTTCGAGCCGCCGATCCAGGAGTAGCCCGCCAGGACTCCGGCCCCACCCAGCGTGACGAGGACACCTACCGCCCCGGTCACCGTCAACCGATGGAAGCGTCGTGCCTTGGCTTTGGTCTCGAGCTCTCTCCCCACGATCCTGGGCAGGGCGGCGAAGGCGACACCGGAGACGAGGAGCGTGGCGACACCGGCCAGGAGCACGTATTCGATGGCCTCCCACAGCGGAGTGGTGGCAGCCACCGAACCGACCGAGCGGAAGCCTGCCAGGGCGGCGACCGTCGCCACACCCACCGTCAGGTAGAGCCCGATCACACCCGATAGAACGCCGGGGTGCTCGGCGAGCCGGGACCAGGAGCCCTCGAGGGTCATCGACACGTTCGCCGCGTTGGCCAGGGCGCCCAGCGGGAAGGCAAGACCGAGGGCGGCGGCGACCCCGGCCACCCAGTCGGGACCGGGACCGAACAGCAATTGCGCGGCGCCCCACCAGGCCGCGGCAAACCCGAGCGACCAGAACCCGACCAGGGCGAGCTGACGGCTGGCCAGGGGGAGGTCCATCTCCTTGACCGTCGTGTAATAGACCAGCCCCGACCCCACCGTGACCAGGAACATTGTGACGAAACCGGCGGAGAAGAACGTCTCGGCGAAGGCGATGCCGACCTGTGAGGCAAAAGGGAGCTCGGTGACCAGGTGGGCGAGGTAGAGCAGGGGAAGCCAGACCACACCGCCCACGACGAACCACAGCGTGACGAAGCTGCGCCGCTCGGCGCGGTGCCGGATGGTGTCGAGAGTGATCATCGCGGGAATGAAGAGGACGAGGGCGAGGGGGATGTCGAGCCACCAGGGCAGGCCCAGCGGTTGGCCCCCGTCCCCCAAGCCGGTCAAGATGGCCACGACGCCGAGACCCGTCAAACCCGCCAGCCCCGCCAGCCCGAGCCGCCCGAGAGTTGCGTTGCGCAGACGGGCCCCGGTGAGACGGGGGACGACGTAATAGACCCCGCCGACCATGGAGATCGCGGCGAAACCGATCATCAGTGTCAGGTTGGCCGCCGGCTCGAGAAGGCCGTACGAGATGGGGAGTAGATCGGCAAAGCGCAGCGCCACCAGGGACAACAGTTGGATGGCGCCACCTATGACGAGAAAGAGGGCTCCCACCATGAAATGGATCGCGGCGAGTCGGTCCTCGGTGGAACCACCGCCGAGCAGGGCTCGAATGTCTGCATTTCGGGTGTCAGCCAACCGATTTCCTCGCGCGAGAGATGAGACGGCGGGAGCATAACGACTTCGTGGATCGAGTCCGCAGCTCGACCCGAGACTGTCGCCGTGTGGCAGTCGGGTTCCCGAACCAACCTCCACCTGTGGTAAAAACGCACCAACGAACGCTTTCTACGCGTCCCGGGATCGCATAACCAAGATGTACCGCCTCGCAGAACTCAGCGACAGCCGCCGCCGGATGATCGGCACCGGCCTGCTGGCTCTCGGCTTTGTCGGGCTGGTGTTGGGCGTGATCTGGATCCACTGGTCGTCGATCCCCCAGACCGAGGTGGTCGACGGCGTCGAGGTGCCAGTGGTCGTCGACTTCCTCAACTGGTGGCCGCGGGGCACGGTGTGGAAGGGGATCGGCTATCTGATCGTCCTGGGCGCCACCACCATGACCTTCCTCGGCGCCACGTTCCTCTGGGTCCTCAACCAGAAGATGACCTGGGCACGGGCCACCGTGGCCGCCCTCATCACCTTCACCGCGTTGGTGTTCTACTTCGGCATGGTCCCCTCGGAGTGGCTCAACTACGCACAGACCGATCTCGACTGGTCTTCACAGCGGGTGGCGGTGACCGTCCCGCCGCTGCTGGTCCTGGGCAACGACCTCTCGATCAGCTATGCCGCGATCAAGGACTCCATCCAGATGGGATATAGCCTGGGACTGCTGGGCTTCGCCGGTTTCCTGGCGATCCAGATACAGAAGATGAAGCAAGGACGGCCGCCGAGCGCGGCTCCGGTCGAGAAGAAGTCGCCCTATGGCCGGCCGCTGGTGAAGGGTAACTGAGATGCCCAAAGGTGTAGTCGACGAGACGCCCCCGATCAGAGACGACTACCAGCTCGCCCTGGTCGACGGTGAGTACTTCGCCGACAAGCTCCGTCCCAAGCAGTTCCTCCACATCGACCAATCGGAGTGCATCCTCTGTGAGGGCTGTGTCGATATCTGCCCGTGGAAGTGCATCTTTTACCTCTCGCTGACGGCCATCGATGAGGCGGTCAACGTCGACCACCCGATCGAGGACGAGCAGAACTTCGGCTTCTTCATCGTCGACGAGGACGAGTGCACCAGGTGTGCGCTCTGTGTCGACCGCTGCCCGACCAATGTGATCTCGCTCGGCAAGTTCGAGGGCTCGCTGGCCGAACAGGCCGCCGAGCTGGGTCTCGATCGCCGCCCCTGGGATTTCGACACCGGGCAGCGCGACTTCAAGAATGGCTATACGTACGGAATGCGCTGGTAGGGAGGCGTAGTGGCTAACGGAGACAAAGTCGGCCTGAGAGACCGGATCCGGGAAGGGACCGAGTGGCTGTGGAGCTCACAGCTCGCCGAGTCGATCATGCGTCCCGGATCCCCGTTCAAGCAGGGCTATTCGGACAGCCCCCGCAACCGCTCCTACGTGGTGATGAACAACGTGCTCTATCACCTCCACCCGGTCAAGGTGAAACGTCACGGGGTCAAGTTGTCCTACACCCTCTGTCTCGGTGGGCTCAGCTTCTTTCTCTTCATCCTCCTCACCATCACCGGCATCTTCCTGATGTTCTATTACACCCCGACCGCGGAGATCGCCTACGCCGACATGGAGGCGCTCTCGACCAACGTCGCCTTCGGGTCGCTGGTGAGGAACCTCCACAGGTGGGGCGCCCACCTCATGGTCCTCTCCGTCTTCCTCCATATGAGCCGGGTCTTCTATCACGGTGCCTACAAGCCGCCACGCGAGTTCAACTGGGTCGTCGGAGTCGTCTTGTTGTTCCTCACCCTCTTCCTCTCCTTCTCCGGCTACCTGCTGCCCTGGGACCAATTGGCACTGTGGGCCGTCACCGTCGGCTCCAACATGGCCGGCTTCTCCCCGGTGATCGGTGATCAGGTCAAGTTTGCCTTGTTGGCCGGGGTCGAGGTGACCGGTGCGACCTTGCTCCGGTTCTATGTCCTCCACGTGCTCGCCTTCCCATTCATCATCGTCATCTTCATGGCCATCCACTTCTGGCGTGTCCGCAAGGACGGCGGAATCTCCGGACCCTTGTAAGGAGTCACTGTTGGTTGAGATACCAGAGAGCCTGCTGAGAAGATCGGCGGAAGCCAAGGCCAAGGCCCTTGGTGTGCCGGTGGACCAGGTCCTGGCCGAGATGAAGGGGGAGGGCCCTCCGGTCGAGGTGCCCCAGTCGGCCGCCGGGCCCGACCCGGTGACCGAGACCATCGAAGACGTCGAGAGCCCGGTCAACGAGGTTCCCGAGGATGACGATGCCGGGACCCCGGAGATCGAGACGAACATGGAACAAGACGTTGCCCCGGTCGACCCCCACGAAGCCGAGATCCCGCCCCCCGCAGAGTCAGCGGCGGCAAATCTGGCCGAAGCCGGGGCGGTGGCGGTGACAAAGGACGGGGAGCCCGAGGAAGCGGAGCCTGAGGAAGCGGAGCCTGAGGAAGCCAAAGGGACGGTGACCGAAGAGGCCGACACGGGCGAGCCGGCCCCAGCAGTCGAAGTGAAGGTGGTCGAGGCACCGAGTGCGGATGGCGCAGGCAACGGCAAGGTCGCTTCGACGGTGAGCCCCCGCCCTTCGGTGCCGCCTGCCGGTCTCCCCGAGGGCGTCCGGACCCAACGGCTGCTGACGGTGGTCAAGGCCAGGGCGATCCAGAGCGTCAGGCCCGAGCCCACCGACAAGGTCAACACCTGGCCGCATTTGATGCTCATGGAGTTCGGGGCGTTGCTCCTCATAACCGGTGTGCTGGTGATCATGTCGGTGGTCATCCACTCACCCTTGTTGGACCCCGCCAACTTCAACAACACTCCCAACCCCTCGAAGGCCCCGTGGTACTTCCTCGGGCTTCAGGAGCTGCTCAGCTACTTCGACCCCCAGATCGCCGGTGTCATGGTCCCGCTCTTCATCGGGCTGATCGGGTTCATGATGATCCCCTACGTCGACAAGAACCCGTCGACGAGACCGTCCGACCGGAAGTTCGCCATCATGCTCTTCTCGCTGTTCCTGGCCGGATCGGCCACGTTGACGATGTTCGGCGTGTTGTTCCGGGGCCAGGGGTTCAACTTCTCCTACCCCTGGCGGGACGGGGTCTTCTTCGACGATCTGAGGGACTGGGTGCATTTCGAATGACATTCACCAACTGGGTCCTCGTCGCCGTCGGTTTCTTCGCCATCTTCGGTGCTCTCGGTGCCTTCACCATCGCCTTTCGCCGCACCCGAGCCGAACGTCCCGACCCCACCGCGGGGGTCTCCGAGGAGACCCGGCGCGCAGACCGGTCTATGGCCGGTGTCCGGGTGGAGCCGATCGAGATCCCTGAGGACGAGCCCCCGGCCCTGGACGAGGAAGTCGTCGTCGAGGAGGTCGAGCCCGAGCCGGTGGCCGCCGGTGTCGAGCTCGTCGAGACCCAGCGTGTGGTCGAGGTCTCCGTTGAGGAGTCGGGCGTCAGCCGTCGCCAATTCTTCAATCGCGCGATCACCGCCACCTTCGGCTCGTTCCTCGGCTTGATGGGTCTCTACTCGTTGGCGTTCTTCTGGCCCAAGCTCACTGGGGGCTTTGGCTCCGATGTCGACGCCGGCGCGGTGGAGGCGATCACCGCGCAAACGGTCACGGCGGACGGCTCGGTGGTCCCGGTGTTCGTCCCCGAGGCCAGGGCCTACATCGTCCCCGCCCCCGACACTCTCTCCGAGCAGTTCGAGGGCAGGAACGTCGAGGTGGCCGGGCTGATGGCCCTGTTCCAGCGGTGCGTGCATCTCGGCTGTCGCGTTCCCTGGTGTGCCACCTCGATCGGATTCGAGTGCCCGTGTCACGGGTCGAAGTACAACTCGGTCGGCGAGTACTTCGCCGGGCCCGCCCCGAGGAACCTCGATCGCTTCGAGGTCGAAGTGCGCGACGGCGATCGGTTCATCGTGCGCACCGGATCGATCATCGAGACCCCTCGCGCCGCCACACCGAGCGTGCCCTATCCGCAGGGCCCGAGCTGCATCGGCGCCATCGCCGCGGATGAAGAGGCCTAGGGCATGACCGCAGATGTGATCACGGTCCTGGCAGTGGTTGCCGGGATCGTGTGGCTCGGCCTCCTGCTTGTCTCAGCGCTGAGGAACCGGGGTGGTGCCGAGGAGGTCTCCCCCAACCTCAAGCCCGGAATCGACGACCAGCAACTCGAGACGAGACGTCTCGAGGGCGGCCAGAAGGCGGCGATAGCCTTCTCCGCCTTCCTGGCGATCTCCCTTCCTCTCTACTTCCTCAGCGAGTCGAACCGCCAGGACGGCTTTGTCGAGGAGTTCTCCACAGCATCGATCGAACGCGGCCTCCATCTCGTCGACGAGTTCGGCTGTTTCAACTGTCACGGCCCCCTCGGCTCGGGCGGGGTCGCCTCCTTCGTGGAGAAGCGGTCAGGTGTCACCGTGTCCTGGACCGCACCTTCGTTGGACGATGTTCTCTTTCGCTACGACGAGGACGAGGTCAACTTCTGGGTCACCTACGGCCGGGGCAACACCCCGATGCCGGCGTGGGGTCTCGATGGTGGCGGCCCGATGAACGAGAACCAGGTCCGTGATGTCGTCAACTACCTGGCGACCATCCAGATCCCCCAACAGCAGGCCGTCGACGAGACCGTGGCCGCCACCGCCGAACAGCTCAGTCGTCTCGCCAACGCCGACGCCACGGTGGAGGCGGCGATAGTGAGCCAGCGTCAGGTTGTTGCCGAGATCGATCAGGCACCCGCTGACCTCGTCGTCATCGAGCCGCTGGCAGAGCGGGCCTCCGAGTTGCTGGCCAACGCGGCGGAGGGGATAGACACCGACGCGGACGGGTTGTCCGACGCCGCAGAAGTCGAGCTTTCCGCCATCTCCGCCGCGGCGGTCGATCATTTCCGGGCGGTCGACGCATTGACTCTCGACCCTCAAACAGCCGACGCCGAGCTGTTGGACGCTGCCCTCGCCCAGCTCACCGAGGCGTCCGAGGACGAGCCGATTCTCCAGGTCACCCTGGCCGACGTCACTGCGGCGTTGCAGGGCGATGAGATCACCGCGGAGAACCCCGACAGCGATGGCGATGGGATCTCCGACGCGGCCGAGGGCACGGTCTCTGCGCTGTTCACCACGGCCAGCGGCGCCACCGTCCCGCGCACGCTGACCCGGATCGACCTCGATCCGGCCAATCCCCAGTCGGTGCCCGGAGAGCCCGACATGAGAACCGCCTCGAACATGGTCGGCGGCGTGGAGACCGCGGCCATCAACGTCGGCGTCACGGTTGAGAACGAATCGAGGATTCGCCCACAGCAAGAGGCCGGTCTGGAGTTCTTGCTGATGGCCCAGGAAGAAGCCGCATGGGAGATCGACATCCCCGGTGTCGCCGAGGCGATGGGAGCCAGCGAGGACGAGGCCCTTCGGGCGGTGGGGCTCTTCAACGCCAACTGTGCCCGATGTCACACCGCCGGTTTCAGCGCCGGCACCCCCTATACCCGGGAGGCCGGCGCCGGTGGGTTCGGGCCGGCGCTCTGGGACGGGCGCCCGGTGGTGCAGTTCGGTGAGCCCCCCCAGGACGAAGCCGAGACCGATCTGCTCGTCGACTTCCTCATCAACGGATCCGAGGCGCAGACGCCATATGGGCTCAACGGTTTCGGATCGGGTCGGATGCCCGCTTTCGGGTTGATCCTCGACCAGGCCGACATCGAGCTACTTGCGCGGTATCTTCGCAGCGGCAACTTGGACGGGATGGAGTAGCCGTGTTTCGTGAGCTCTTCCGATCTCTGCTGTCGGCGAACCTCTTCGTCACAGGGATCATCCTCACCGCGGCCTCGGTGCTGTTGTTCTACGGCTCGATCTACCTGTTCAACCGAACCAACCTGGGCAAGCGGCTCGGCTTCTTGGTGACCGGTGCAGCCGTGTTCGGCTGGCTGACGATCACCTCACTGCTCTTCGTCGTCTACGCGCCCCGCGGCCCCAAGCCCGACAACATCGAGGGTCTCAACGCGTTCGAGATCAGGGTGATCCCCATCACCTATCTCCTGGTCTCCTTGGTCCTGTTTCTGGTCTTCCTGGTCGCCCTCCACCAGTTCGAGGAGACCAAAGAGGCCGGGGGCTAGGCCTCTTGGTTGGCGAACCCAGGGTTCCCTACGTCGCTCAGCGAAGTCAGCAACCCAGGGTTGGACGACTCCATCATCCGTAGTAGCTGAGGATCTGTAGCTCGGTCGAGAGGTCGACATGACGCACCGCGACCTGGTCGGGGACCACCACCCGTACCGGAGCGAAGTTGAGGATCGAGGAGACCCCGGCTGAGACCAGCTGATTGGCCACCTGTTGGGCCGACCCGGCAGGCACCGCGATGATCGCCATGTCGAACATGCCGCTCTGGCAGTCGTTGGCGATCGACGAGGCGTCGGTGACCTCGACATCTCCCACTCGCTGTCCGATCCGCCGCGCGTCGACGTCATAGATCGCCATCACATCGAAACCACGCTGGATCAGCCCGTTGTAGCGGGCCAGGGCGGTTCCCAGGTTCCCCGCCCCGACGATGGCCACTCGGCGGCGCCCGTCGATGCCCAGCTCGCGTCTTATCCGTGACCTGAGGTCCCCCACCGAGTACCCCACCCCACGGGTCCCCTGAAAGCCGAGGTCTGAGAGGTCACGTCGCACGTTGGCCGGGTTGACCCCGGCGGCGTCCGCCAGCTCACCCGAGCTGACCGTGCTCTGCGATTCCCGCAAGTCGTCGAGGAGCCGCAGGTATCTCGGCATCCGGGCAACGGTGGCGCGTGAAAGCCCGCTCATCGGGGCTGGACGATACAGCCGCACTTCTTGGTTCCCCACTCGACGATTTACCATCTCTCGCACATGTCATCATCCACCGTTCTCGTTGTCGGCGGCGGCCCCGCCGGCTCCGCCGCGGCCTACTGGATGGCCCGGGACGGCATCGACGTCACCGTGGTGGAGAAGAAGGAGTACCCGAGGGAGAAGACATGCGGCGATGGCCTCACCCCGAGAGCCATCCTCCAGCTGCAGGACATGGGTTTCGACTTCGACGTTCCCGAGTTCCACCGGATCACCGGCCTGCGGTCCTATGCCGGGGACGACCTGATGATCGAGATGCCCTGGCCGGAGCACAGCCGCTTCCCCAACTGGGGCGGGGTGATCAGACGGCGGGACCTCGACGTCCAGGTGGCCCGTCTCGCCGAGAAGGAGGGGGTGCGGATCAAGGAGAAGACCACCGCCACCCCGGTCATCGAAGACGGCCGGCTGATTTCGGTCGCTCTGGCCAACGGCGAGGCCAACGAGCGGGTGACCCCCGATGTCACCATCATCGCCGACGGCTCGATGAACCGGTTCGGGCGAGAGCTGGGGACGTCGCGGCGACGTGACTACCCGCTGGGGATGGCCGCCCGTGGGTACTACGCATCGCCCCGGTCCGACGAGCCCTTCCTGGAGAGCCAGCTCGACCTACGCGATTCCTCGGGGGCGACCATACCCGGTTACGGCTGGGTCTTCCCCCTCGGCGACGGAACCGTGAACGTTGGTGTCGGTCTGCTCTCCACCTTCAAGAAGTGGAAGGACGTCAACACCACCCACATGATGAACGACTATGTCGCCACAGCCCCCGACTACTGGGGTTTGAGCGAGGAGGCGAGGCTGAGCAAGCCGATGGGCGGCAAGTTGACGATGTCCTATTCGAAGAGCCCGCTGGTTGGTGCGAACTGGGTCACGATCGGCGACGCCGCCGGCGCCATCAACCCCTGGAACGGCGAGGGCATCGCCTATGGCTACGAGACCGGGCGCATCGCAGCCGAATATGTCGCCCAGGCCTTGGGCCACGACGATCTCGGGCTGCTCCGTCGCTATCCGCAGCGTCTCGACGACGAGTACGGCCTGTACTACAAGATGGCCCGCATCTTCGTGAAGCTGATCGGATATCCCTCGGTGATGCGCACCCTCGCCCACACCGGGATGCGCAACCGCTCGCTCATGGAGTGGACCCTGAAGGTGATGGCCAATCTCTTGGACGAGGACGACAAGCACATGGGGGAGAGGGCCTACGACGCCCTCGCCGCGGTGGTGCGCACTCTCCCCACCGCTTAGTGGCCCGTCGCAGAATTGCTGAGGGAGTCTCTCCGGCCCTTGACGCCCGTGGAGTCATCGAAGTGCTCGCCGATCACCGTCGGCGCGTTCGTTGATTACCAGCACAGCGCGGGGGAGTCCTATCCTCAGGAGCAGTGACTCTCGCGGACTACGCACCGATCCTGGTGATGCTGTTGCTGGCCGGCGGTTTCGTCGCCGTCTCCCTGCTGCTGTCCCGCATGGTCTCCCCCGACAACCCGACTGCGGAGAAACTGGAGCCCTATGAGTGCGGGATCTTGCCCGAGGTCGAGCCCTCACAACGCTTCCCGGTCAGGTTCTATCTGGTGGCGATGCTCTTCGTCATCTTCGACGTGGAGATCATCTTTCTCTTCGCCTGGGCGTCGATCTGGGACTCCTTGGGTTGGTACGGCGTGGCCGCGGTCCTCATCTTCACCTTCTTCGTCATCGAGACGTTGATGTATGTCTGGAAACGAGGCGCGCTCGACTGGAACGTCCATCGCCGCGCCCGCTATCTCCCCCGAGAGATCGATGAGGCGGCCTGAGTCGTGGCGACCACCGCCCCGGGCAACCTGCTGATGACCACCGTCGAGAGGGCGGCCAACTGGGCGAGGACCCGGTCGATGTTCCCGGCCACGTTCGGGTTGGCGTGTTGTGCGATCGAGATGATGGCCACCGGGGCGGCGCACTTCGACCTGGCCCGTTTCGGCATGGAGGTCTTCCGGGCCTCACCCCGCCAAGCCGACCTGATGATCGTGGCCGGCCGGGTCAGTCAGAAGATGGCGCCGGTCCTCCGCCAGGTCTACGACCAGATGCCCGACCCGAAGTGGGTCATCTCCATGGGCGCCTGCGCCAGCACGGGCGGAATGTTCAACAACTACGCCCTCGTCCAGGGCGTCGACCAGGTGGTCCCGGTCGACATCTACGTCCCCGGCTGCCCTCCCGGGCCGCAGAGCTTGATGCACGGCATCCTCAACCTCCACGACAAGATCATGGCCGGGGAGATCGTCAGATGAGCCCGAGCCCGGTGCTCGCCTCGCTGGCCGAGTCATTCGAGTCGGTGATCTGGGAGCAGTCACACGGCCAGGACGTGGCCCATGTCCCCCGAGACGACTGGGGCGCCTTCGCCGAGGCCGCCAAGGAGGCCGGCTTCGAGATGTGCAGCGACGTCACCGCGGTGGACTGGATGCGTCAGCGCCCCGACCGCTACGAGGTGATAGCCAACCTGATCTCGATGACCCACCGGCTGAGGCTCCGGATGATCACCACGGTGGGCCGCGAGGAGCCCACGATCGCCTCGGTGACCCCGGTCTGGCCCGGTGCCGGCTTCGCCGAGCGCGAGGTCTACGACATGTTCGGGATCGACTTCGAAGGCCACCCCGACCTGACCCGGATCCTCATGCCTGACGATTGGGAGGGATTCCCGCTCCGGAAGGACTTCGGCGTCGGATATGTGCCTGTCCAGTTCAAAGCGGCGCACAAGGTGGATTGAGGTGACGGAGGAGAAGACCTCGGACACCCTGGACGTCTGGGTCGCCGGCACCGAGGAGCCTCAGTTCCAGCCCACCGACGAGGGTGCTCAAGAAATCGGCGCCGACGAGACCGGGCACCGGCTGGCCGACCAGTCCGGTCGGGTTGTCGGAGACGACTACGTCTTCGACGACGACATCGGGGATGAGGAGCGGATGGTGGTCAACATGGGCCCCCAACATCCCTCGACCCACGGTGTGCTCCGTCTCCAACTCGAGCTGGAGGGAGAGGTGATCCGGCGCAGCAAGCCGATCATCGGCTATCTCCACACGGGGATGGAGAAGACTGCCGAGCAGCTCACCTTCTCCCAGGGCACGACCAATGTCACCCGGATGGATTATCTGGCGCCGCTCCACTGCGAGCTCGCCTTCTCACTGGCGGCCGAGCGCCTGCTCGACATCGAGGTCCCTCCCCGGGCCGCCGCCATCCGCATCCTGATGACCGAGTTGAACCGGGTCTCCTCCCATCTGGTGGCCCTGGCCACCAATGGGATGGACATCGGCGCCCTGTCGATGATGGTCTACGGCTTTCGGGAGCGCGAGTCGATACTCGCCTTCTTCGAGAAGACCACCGGACTGCGGATGAATCACAACTACATCAGGCCGGGTGGGGTGGCCGCCGACCTGGCACCCGGGTGGAAGGACGACGTAGCCGCCATCCTCTCCGACCTGCCAACGCGAATCGACCGGTACGACGACCTGCTCAAGGAGAACCCGATCTGGCTGGCCCGCACCGAAGGTGTCGGGGTGATCACCGCCGAGGAGGCCATCGCCTACTCGATCACCGGTCCCGCATTGCGCGCCGCCGGCATCGACTGGGACCTGCGCAAGGTCTTCCCCTATTCGGGAATCGAGCAATACGAGTTCGAGGTCCCCCTGGGCACCCGGGGCGATGTCTACGACCGGTACCGCGTCCGTATCGAGGAGATGTTGGAGTCGTTGAAGATCGTCGAACAGGTGATGGACTCGATGCCCAAGGGCGACTACCGCGTCGACGACCGCAAGATCACCCCACCGCCCCGGGCGCGGATCGACGAGTCGATGGAGGCCCTGATCCATCACTTCAAGCTGTTCACCGAGGGGTTCAAGGTCCCCGACGGGGAGACCTACGTGGCTGTGGAGTCACCCCGGGGCGAGTTGGGCTGTTATCTCGTCTCGGACGGCGGGGCCAAGCCCTACCGGATGCACACCCGGGCGCCTTCTTTCTACAACCTCCAGGGACTGCCGATCGCCATGGCCGACAGCCTGGTGGCCGACACGGTCGCCACCATCGCCTCGATGGACCCGGTGATGGGCGATGTCGATCGGTAGGCGGCGGACTGCAGGTTCGAATCGGCGCTTGTTCCCGGTTTCACTAGCGAGCAGCTAACTCCCTATTCTCCGCCCCCGATGAGCACCTGGTCGGAGGCCACCGAAGAGCGCGCCCGCCAGATCATCTCCCGATATCCGGAGAAGCGGTCTGCGGTCATGCCTCTCCTCTATCTGGCGATGGCCGAGGAGGGCCATCTCACCGACGCAGGCATGGAGGAGGTGGCCAGGTGGTGTGAAATCACCCCGGCCCAGGTCCTGGCGGTCGCCAGCTTCTACACCATGTTCAAGAGGGAGAGGACCGGCCGGTACCTCATCTCGTGCTGCACCTCGATCTCCTGCATGCTGCTCGGCGCCGACGACGTCCTCCATGCCGTCGAAGACGAGTCAGGAGTTCCTCACGGTGAGACCGATGGGGAGGGTCTGTTGTCCGTCGAGCACGTCGAGTGCATCGGTGCCTGCGGAGGCGCCCCCGCGCTCCAAGTCAACTACGAGCTCATCGAGGGCGTGACCCCCGAGAAGGGCGGTGAGCTGGTCAAGTGGTTGAGGACCGCACGGCCCGAGGTGGTCAACACCGACGAGATGCAACAGCTCTTCGGGGGGAGACCGAGCTTCGACTGGGCCATCGCCGACGACATGGGGGCCGTGGGGCCTTATCCGGCATTCGAGGCATTGGGGACCGTGAAGACCGAGGGGGACGCTTGAGCACCCCGCTGATAGTCACCAGACGGATGACCGATCATCCCGATGACTCGCACACCATCGAACGGTACGAGGCCACGGGTGGCTACCTCGAGGCGAAGCGTGCCCTCACCCTGACCCGTGACGATCTGGTCGAGGAGGTCAAGGCGTCGGGTCTTCTGGGACGAGGTGGCGCCGCCTTCTCCGCCGGCCTCAAGTGGAGCTTCCTCGCCCCGGCTCGCCCCTCATATCTGGTGGTCAATGCCGACGAGTCCGAGCCGGGCACCTTCAAGGACCGCCAGCTCCTCGAACGGGACCCCCACCAGATGCTGGAGGGGATCATCATCACCGCCATCGCCAACGAGGTGCACCATGCCTTCATCTACATCCGGGGCGAGTACGCCAAACCCGCCCGCCGGGTGCAGCAGGCGGTCGACGAAGCGTACGCCCGGGGATACTTGGGCGGGGGCATCTTCGGCTCAGCCTACGACCTGGAGTTGACCATCCACCTCGGGGCGGGCGCCTACATCTGCGGGGAGGAGACCGCCCTCCTCAACTCCTTGGAGGGTTACCGGGGCGAGCCCAGGCTCAAGCCCCCCAACTTCCCTGCGGCCCAGGGCCTGTACATGATGCCGACGATCGTCAACAACGTCGAGACGGTGTCCAATCTGCCCCACATCCTGTCGATGGGCGCAAGACAGTATGCCGAGCTCACTCATGCCATCGACACCGGGACATTCCTTATCTCGCTGTCCGGCCACGTCAAGAGGCCGGGAAACTACGAGCTGGCCCATGGGATCACCTGGGAGCATCTCATCTACGACATCGGCGGCGGCATCCGTGACGATCGGGAGTTGAAGGCGTGGATCCCCGGTGGGGCGTCGGCGCCATGGTTCGTGCCAGAGGATCATCTCGACCTCGAGATCACCAGGGATGTCTGCGCCGAGGCGGGCTCGATGCTCGGCTCGGGGGCCGTCATCGTCATGGACGACGACACCTGCATGGTCCGAGCGGCCGAGCGCATCGTCCGCTTCTTCTCCCACGAGTCGTGCGGCCAATGCACGCCGTGCCGCGAGGGGACCACCTGGCTCGAGATGATCCTGCGCCGCATCGAGGACGGCCAGGGCCGGATGGTCGACCTCGATCTGGCCATCGATGTCTCCGACGGGATCAGCATCGATCTCGCCTGGCCACCGAAGATGACCACCATTTGCCCGCTTGGCCCGTCGGCGGTCTCGCCGATCATCGCGCTGAGGGACTTCTTCCGCGATGAGGTGGAGGCCCACGTCACCAGGGGCGGCTGTTGGTTCCCGGGGGCGCGAGTGACCACGACATCTGGGGGGGCGACCCCCCTGACCCCCCACTCGCTACCCGTGGCCGGCGCTTCCGGGGATGGGCGATCATCTGACAGCGTCTCGTCGGAGGGGGATCGCGTTTGAAGTCGGATACCAATCTCGTCCAGATCACGATCAACGGGGCCAGCTATCAGGTCCCGGCGGGGGAGATTCTGATCAAGGCGGCCCAGGACAACGGCACCTATATCCCCCGGTTCTGCTGGCACGAGCGGATGAGGCCGGTGGGCATGTGCCGGATGTGCCTTGTCGAGGTGGAGACCCCCCGGGGCCCGATGATCATCACCGCCTGCACCAACCCGGTGAGCGACGGGATGGTGGTCGACACCGAGAACCACGATGTCAAGAAGGCCCAGGAGGCGGTGCTCGAGTTCCTGCTGGCCAACCACCCCTTGGACTGCCCGGTGTGCGACAAGGGCGGCGAGTGCCCGCTTCAGGACCAGGCCATGGCCTACGGCCCGGGGGAGAGCCGTTTCGTCGAGATCAAGCGCCAGTTCGAGAAGCCGATTCCCATCTCCGATCTGGTCCTGCTCGACCGTGAGCGCTGCATCCTGTGCGCCCGTTGCACCCGCTTCTCGGATGAGATCTCCGGAGACCCGCTCATCGAGTTCCAGGATCGAGGCAATCTGACCGAGGTCAACACCTTCCCCGATCTTCCCTTCTCCTCGTACTTCTCGGGGAACACGGTCCAGATCTGCCCGGTCGGGGCCCTCACCGCCACTCCCTATCGGTTCCGGGCCCGGCCCTGGGACCTGCAGAAGGTGGAGAGCTCCTCGATGTTCGACACCGCCCACCCCCGCATCGAGATCCACTCCAGTCAGAACGAGGTGGTGCGCTACAGCGGTGTCGACAACGACGCCACCAACCACGGGTGGCTCTCCGACAAGGCCCGGTGGAGTTTCGAGTACCTGCAATCCGTGAATCGGCTCACCAAGCCCCGGGTCCGCCGTGACGGGGCGATGATCGAGGTCGACTGGTCGGAGGCGCTCGACATCGTGGCCACTCGTCTCCGGCTGATCAAAGAAGAGGACGGGGGGAACGCCCTGGCCGTCATCGGCGGGGCCAACGGCACCAATGAGGACGCCTACGCCCTGGCCCGATTTGCCCGCGAGGTGCTGGAGACCCCGAACATCGACTGCCGCATGGACGACTCGTTGTCCTCCCACTTCCTGGCGGCGACGGTGGACCGGGCCCTCATCAACGATCTGGACGACGCCGACACCATCCTGGTCTGGGCTCCGGACCTCAAAGAGGAACATCCCACGCTCTATCTGCGGGTGCGTCGCGCCGCCCAGGAGCTGGGCAAGACCCTGGTGCTCATCCACCCCAGAGCGAACGGGCTGGACGACCGGGCCACCCACAAGCTCACCTATCGCCCCGGCGCCGGTTTCGCCCTCCTCGGCGAGATCGCCGCAGGCGGTCACGTCGAGATCATCAACGCGCTCACCGTGGGCAAGGTGGTCGCCATCGTCGGTTTGGCGAGTCTCGCCGACGGTGCGCAACTGGCGGAGTCGGTGGCCGCGCTGGTGCGGCAGAAGGCATCCTCCAGCCGTATCCTTCCGCTCCACTCGCGTTCGAACACGTTCGGGGCCCTCGACATGGGTCTCGCCCCCGACCTGCTGCCGGGACGGGTCAACGTGGAGAGACCCGGGAGGGGTACCCGTGAGGTCTTCGAGGGTCTGGACTCGGGGGAGATCCGCGGGCTGGTGATGGTCGGCGCCGACCCGGTACGCGACATGCCGGACCCGAGGGTCGCGGTCCGCGGGTTGGATGCCGCCGAGTACGTGGTTGCCATCGATCTCTTCGAGAACGACTCCAATGCCCACGCCGACGTCATCCTCCCCGCCTCGGGGTTCGCCGAGAAGGAGGGCACCGCGACCAACGTCGAAGGGAGGGTGCAGAAACTGAACCAGATGCGACCCGCACCCGGGTTCGCCCGTCCCGACTGGGCGATCATCGACGACATCGCCTCCCATATGGACCATCCCCTCGGCCTTGCCTCGGCGGAGACCATCGCCAAAGAGATCGCAGAGTCGCTCCCCGTCTACCACGGGGTGACTCACGATGCACTCGAATGGGACCACCGCGACGGCATCGTGGTCCCGATGAGCGGAGCCCAGCCTTTCGATCACATCCCGGTGACGCTCCGGGGCCCCAGCGCCCCCGGCGCCCAGTTCACCCTGCACCGCGGACGGACCATGTACGACGACGGTGTCCGTCTCCGCCATTGTCACTCCCTGCATCCCCTCGCCCCCGGTGTGGTGGTCCATGTCAACCCGGCCGACGCACCCGGGTTGGGCATCACTCATGGGGCGACGGTGAGAGTGTCCACCAGCCAGGGCGAGGGAATGTTCAGCGCGGTTTTGGACGAGGGAACTCCACGAGGCGTCGTCTACGTGCCCCTCAACCAGCAGGGTGGGGCCCCTCTCGGCACCGACCCGGTGGTCAGGCTCAGGGTGATGACATGAGATGGGCCGAGGTCGGGATCGTCGGGCTGCGGGTGGTGATGGTGTTCGCCCTGCTGCTGGTGGCCACCTTGATCAACGTCTGGGCCGAGCGAAAGATCGTCGCCGACATGCAGAGCCGCATCGGGCCGAAGCGAGCCGGGCCCTGGGGCATCCTCCAGACCGTGGCCGACGGGCTCAAGCTCTTCTTCAAGGAATCGATCACCCCCCGCAAGGCCGAGTTGGCGACCTATCTCCTGGCGCCGTTCCTCGCCGTCATCCCCGCTTTCCTCATCTTCATGACGGTCCCGTTCGGGGCTCCGTTCACGATTGGCGGTGAAGAGGTGATCCTGCAGGGCGCCGATCTCAACATCGGTCTGCTGTTCATACTCGCCATGTCCTCGATGGCGGTCTACGCAGTGGTCCTGGCCGGGTGGTCGTCCGGCTCGAAGTACCCGCTGATCGGCGGGATCCGGGCCACGGCACAGGCCATCTCCTATGAGGCGGCGATGGGTCTGTCCATGGTCGCCGTGGTGATGTTCACCGCCACCCAGGGCGACGGTGGCACCTTGAGCCTCGCCGAGATCGTGGCCCGTCAGGAAGGCACCTGGTTCGGCATCTTCCCCCGCTGGAACCTGGTGCCCCAGTTCGTGGCGTTCGTCATCTTCATGATCGCCATCGTGGCCGAGACCAACCGGGCGCCATTCGACCTCGTCGAGGCCGAGCAGGAGATCGTCGGTGGTTTCCACACCGAGTACTCGGGGATGCGGTTCGCCATGTTCTTCCTGGCCGAGTACGTCAACATCTTCTCGATGTCGGCCATCGCCGCCACCCTCTTTCTCGGTGGTTGGAACGGTCCGACCTGGGAGGGCACGGTCCCCGCCTTCGTCTCGGCGGTGCTCCCCACCGTCTGGTTCCTCCTCAAGACCTACGCCATCGTCTTCGTGTTCTTCTGGCTGCGGGCCACCCTTCCCCGACTCCGTTATGACCAGCTGATGTCACTGGGCTGGAAGCGTCTCATCCCGGCCGCGCTGACCTGGATAGTCATCTCCAGCATCGCAGTCGGTGTCCGTCTATTCGGCGTTCCCTGGGGTTAGCACATGGGTCTAATCACCGAGTTCCTCAAGAGTCTCCGGGTGACCGGGGCGACGATGTTGCGCACCATCACCGGGATCGAGATGGTCACCACCGAGTACCCCACGGAGATGCGTCCCAAGCCCCAGCGCTTCCACGGGCGTCACGTGCTCAACCGCTACCCCGACGGCATGGAGAAATGCATCGGGTGCGAGCTGTGCGCCGGGGCATGCCCGGCCGATTGCATCTACGTCAGGGGTGAGGACAACGACCCGGCGAACCCCACGTCGCCCGGGGAGCGGTTCGGTTACGTCTACGAGATCAACATGCTGCGCTGCATCTTCTGCGGGTTGTGTGTCGAGGCCTGTCCCACCGAGGCGATCACCATGACCCATCTCTTCGAGATGTCGACCACCAACCGCCAGGACGCCATCTACACCAAGGACGAGCTGCTCATGGACCGTCAGGGCCACGTCCCCCACATGTTCCCCGACGATCATCTCTCCGACCCCGACGAGCTGAACGCCGCAGACGGCTGGCTCATGGCGACCGCTCCCTCGGGACTGGCCGCATACCAGGGTGTGCAGATGTGGCGGGGGACACCGGGGCCCGCCTCTTGGGATCCCGAGCCCTCCCAGGAGGGGCGGGACGCCCGGTCTGAGGGGCCCAATGGCTGAAGCTCTGCTGTTCGTGGTCTTGGGGCTGGCTGCCCTCGCCGGGGCGGTGACCGTGGTGGTCTCCCGCAACTCGGTCCACTCCGCACTGGGTCTGCTGGGCACCCTTCTGTCGGTGGCTGTCCTCTACGTGGTCCAGCTCGCCCATCTCGTGGCCGCGGTGCAGGTGATCGTCTACGCCGGGGCGGTCCTCACCCTGTTCTTGTTCGTCATCATGCTGATCGGGGTCGACAAGGACGAGAAGATCGACGAGACACTGCCCTATCAACGCTGGATCGTCGGGGGGCTCGCCCTGGTCATCGTTCTCTTCGCCGGTGGGCTGACCCTGTTCGGCAACTTCGTCTGGGTGCCCGCCGCCACCACCACCATCGCCTCGGCCACCAGCGGGACCGTCGAGGCGGTGGCCGAGCCGCTCTTCACCGACTGGGTGCTCGCCTTCGAGGCGACCGCCCTGCTGTTGACGATCGCCGCCGCCGGGGCCATCTCCATGGCCCATTACCGCCGGAGGGAGGCCGCCTGATGGTCGATCCCGGTTGGTACATGGCCCTCGCCGGCGCCATCTTCCTCATCGGGGCGGTGGGGCTCCTGCTGCGGCGCAACGCCCTGGTGATGTTCATGTGCATCGAGCTGATGCTGAACGGGGTCAACCTCACCCTCATCGCTGCCGGCCGGGCCCTCAACGACCTCAACGGCCAGGTGGCGGTGTTCTTCATCCTGGTGGTGGCGGCCGCCGAGGTGGTGGTCGGGTTGGCCATCATCGTCGCCATATTCCGGCTGCGGGCCACCGCCTCCGTCGACGAGCTCTCGGAGCTCAGGGGATGAACGCGTTCCTGATGCAGGGGAGCTCGGATGCCGGCGCTGGGCCGCGCGGAAACGGACGTGAACGGTGACCGACCTCCTCTGGCTGGTCATCGCACTACCTCTTGGTGGGGCGGTCGGACTCCATTTCTTCGGCAGGTACCTGAAGGAGCCGCTCTCCGGCTGGCTCGCCAGTGCCGCCATCGGTGGCTCGTTCGTGCTGGCCGCGATCGCCGCGCTGCCCTTCCTCCGGGGCGCCGAGACCGGTGACACCGTTCTGCTCTGGGAGTGGATGCCGGCCATCGGCGCCGACTTGGAGATCCTGTGGGACCCGCTCTCGGCGTTGATGACCCTGGTGGTGACCGGTGTGGGCACCCTGATCCATGTCTTCGCCATCGGCTACATGCACGGCGACCAGCGGTTCCCGCGTTTTTTCACCAACCTCAACCTGTTCGCCGCCTCGATGCTGACGCTGGTGCTCGCCGGCAACTTCGCCATGCTGTTCCTGGGTTGGGAGCTGGTCGGTCTCTGTTCCTACTTGCTGATCGGGTACTGGTTCACCCGCCGTTCCGCCTCCGCCGCCGCCAAGAAGGCCTTTGTGGTCAACCGGATCGGTGACCTCGGCTTCATGGTGGGGCTGATGATCGTCTTCACCACGTTCGGCACCCTCTCCTACACCGGGATCTTCGATCGGGCCGGTGACGAGCTGAGCAGCGGTCTGGCCACGGCGGTGGGGCTCCTCTTCCTGGTGGGAGCGGCCGGCAAGTCGGCGCAGATCCCCCTCTATGTCTGGCTGCCCGACGCCATGGAGGGCCCGACACCGGTCTCGGCCCTCATCCACGCCGCCACCATGGTCACCGCTGGTGTCTACCTGATAGCCCGCTCCGCGGCGATCTATGAGCTGTCCACCGTCGCCCAGGTGACGGTGGCCACCATCGGCGCCCTCACCGCGCTCTGGGCGGCCTCCATCGCCCTGGCCCAGCGCGACATCAAGAAGGTGCTGGCCTACTCGACGGTCTCCCAGCTCGGCTACATGTTCCTCGCCGTCGGGGCCACCGCCTACGTGGCGGGGCTCTTTCACCTCATGACCCACGCCTTCTTCAAGGCGCTCCTCTTCCTGGGGGCCGGGTCGGTGATCCACGCGATGAACGACCAACAGGACATGCACAAGATGGGCGGGCTGCTCAAGAGGATGCCGGTGACCGCTTGGACCATGGGCATCGCCACGGTAGCCATCGCCGGGATCCCCCCGCTCGCCGGCTTTTGGTCCAAGGACGAGATCCTTGCCTCGGCTTTCGGTAGGGGCGGCTGGTTCTCGGTCCTCTGGGTCATCGGCCTGGTCACGGCCCTGATCACCGCCTTCTACATGACCCGGCAATGGGTGATGGTCTTCCTCGGCGAGCCCCGATGGGATGAAGGCGCCCAGCCCCATGAATCCCCCCGGGTGATGACCGCCCCCCTCGTCATCCTCGCCGTGCTCTCGGTGGTGGGAGGTCTGGTCAACACTCCCTTCCATCTCGGTCTCGAGCACTTCCTCGAGCCGGCCTTCGAACTGGTCAGCCAGCAACACCCCCCCGAGGGGATCGGCATGTTCGTGCTTCTCGCCGGTCTCTCGGTGCTCGCCGGTCTCGCCGGGGCCGCCGCCGCATACCTGACCTACAACCGGTCACGGGTGGAGTGGGAGGGGTTCGAGCATGGATTCGAGCCGCTGTGGGGGACCTGGGAGCAGGCCTACCGGGTGGACGACCTCTACGGCAGGGTCCTCGTCGCCCCGGGCAGGCGGACCGCCGAAGTCGCCGCATTCGACCTCGACCTCCCGGTCATCGACGGTGCGGTGAACGGGGTTGCCCGACTGGTGCGGGACGTGGGCACCTGGGCCCGTCCACTGCAGACCGGTTTCGTGCGCAATTACGGGGCGCTGCTCCTGGCGGGCACCGTCACCGTCGTCATCTGGCTGGTGAGCGGGTCATGACCAGGATCGGCTCGGGTCGCCTTCGCCTCTCGGAGACCCTCAGCCCGGCACTGCTCGATGTCGCCCGGTCGGCACTCCTCGGGACGAGCAGACGCCGGCCGGCCGGGGCTGGCGCGCCGTGGGGAGGTGACACGAGTTGTTGACCTGGCTGATCCTCCTGCCTGTCGCAGCTGCCATCGTGGTCGGGCTCACCCCCCGTGCCCGCACCGAGCTCCATCTCCCTCTCGGGATCGCCCTCTCCGCATTGCCGATGGGTCTGGCCGTATATCTCTTCTCTGTGTTCGAGCCGGTGGCGGGCTACCAGCTCACCGAGCTCCACTCCTGGTATCAACCGTGGGGCATCGCCTGGAATCTCGGGGTCGACGGCATCTCGATGCCCATGGTGGTGCTCACCGCCATCTTGGTGCCGATCGCCCTCGCCGCCTCGACGGCAATCACCACCCGTTCCAAGGAGTTCGTCGTCTACACCCTCCTCCTCGAAGCGGGGATGATCGGTGTGTTCCTCTCCCTCGACCTCTTCTTGTTCTTCGTCTTCTTCGAAGTGGTGCTCATCCCCATGTACTTCATCATCGGGATCTGGGGGACCGATCGCCGGGTCTACGCGGCGATGAAGTTCTTCATCTACACCGCGTTCGGCTCGGCGCTGATGCTGGCCGGCATCATCGCCCTCGCCATCATCCACGGCCAGCAGTTCGGCTCGGCTTCGTTCGCCCTGGCCGATCTGTTGAACTTGGAGTTGGGGACGGGGGCCGAGCGGTGGCTGTTCGCCGCATTCGCCCTCGCCTTCGCCATCAAGGTGCCCTTGTTCCCGCTGCACACCTGGCTGCCTGACGCCCACACCGAGGCACCGACGGCGGGCTCGGTCCTGCTCGCCGCCGTCCTCCTGAAGCTCGGCACCTACGGGCTGCTCCGCTTCAACCTCGCCCTGTTCCCGGAAGCCACAGTCGACGCGGTGTGGATCATGGGGATCCTGGCCGTGATCGGAATCGTCTACGGGGCGGTGGTGGCCATCGTGCAGCCCGACCTCAAGAGATTGGTCGCCTACTCCTCGGTCAGCCACCTCGGGTTCATCGTGCTCGGCACTTTCGCCCTCACCTCGGGTGGCCTGCAGGGGGCGGTCATCCAGAACGTCAACCATGGGCTGACCACGGGGGCGTTGTTCCTCCTGGTGGGCATGATCTACGAGAGACGTCACACCAAGCAGATCTCCGAGCTCGGCGGTCTGCAGAAGGTCATGCCGATCTATGCGGGGTTTTTCCTCTTCATGATCTTCGCCTCGATCGGTCTGCCTGGTCTCAACGGCTTCGTCGGCGAGTTCCTCGTCCTCGTCGGAAGCTTCTCGACCCTCCCGGTGCTGGCGATCATCGCCGCCTCCGGGGTCATCCTCGCTGCGATCTATCTCCTCTGGGCGTATGAACGAGTCTTCACCGGTGCACCCGACAAGGAGGAGAACCGGCTGCTGGCAGACTTGTCGATCCGGGAGGTCTCCCTGCTGGCGCCACTGGCCGCTCTGGTCCTCCTGCTCGGTCTCTACCCGAACATCCTCCTCGACAAGATCGCACCTTCCACCGAGGCGGTGCTCGATCACATCGAGGCGACGACCGACTATCGGGTGCCACAGCCGGGCCGTCTCGGCGATGTCTTCGTGGCGGGAGGCGACCAGGGATGATCACCCCGGAGATCTCCTGGATCGCGATCGCCCCCGAGCTCCTCCTCGCGCTGGGGGCTGCGGCGGTGCTCCTCGTGGAAGTGCAGTGGAAACCGGCGGCCGCCACTCTGGGCACGATCGCGGCCGGCACCGTGGTGTTCGCATCGGCATTCTCCGTGCTGCAATGGGCCCTTGCCGCGGATGCGGCCGGTCTCGGCCAGAGCGGTGACCTCATCGTCTTCTCCGGGCTGATCGTGATGGACGGTTTCGCCGTTTTCGGCAGGTTCGCCCTGCTCGTGGCGACCGGGTTTGGGCTCCTCGCCGGCTGGCGGTACCTCGTCGGCCTGGGCCGCCGCCGCGCCGAGGCGGTGGCCCTGGTCCTGTTGGCCACGGCGGGCTTCTCGATCATGGTGGCCTCCAACAACCTGGTCATGATGTTCCTCGGTCTCGAAGTCGGCTCCATCGCCCTCTACGTCCTGGCGGGGATGTCACGGGAGCACTCCCGGTCCGACGAGGCGGCCATCAAGTACTTCCTGCTCGGCTCGTTCGCCTCGGCCCTCTTCATCTATGGCGTGGCTCTCCTCTATGCCGGGACGGGCGAGTTCGAGGTCCTGGCGATACGGGGCTATCTCAACGACTTCGTTGTCTTGTAACCGGCAGTGATCCTGATCGGCCTCGGTCTCGTGATCGTGGGCCTCGGGTTCAAGGTGTCGGCGGCACCTTTCCACTCCTGGGCGCCCGACGTCTATCAAGGCGCGCCGGCAGGATTGGTCGGATACATGGCGGCGATGGCAAAAATCGCCGGGTTCGTCGCCATCGTCCGCATCCTGGTGACCGGGCTCGGCTCACTCGAAGCCGATTGGGTGCCCATCGTGTCGGGGATGGCTGCTCTGTCGATGCTGGTCGGATCGATGCTCGCCCTGGTTCAGGGTGACGTCAGGCGGATGCTCGCCTACTCCGGTGTGGCCCATGCCGGGTTCATCTTGACCGGGGTCGTCGGGGGCTCTGTCGAAGGTGTCCTCTTCTATGTCGCGGTGTACTCGCTGCAACTGGTGGGGTCGTTCGCGGTGGTGGCCGCAGCTTCGGGGGCGGACAACTCGGAGTCGGCGCTCGAGGCATACAGAGGTCTGGGCCGTCGCAGCCCGGTCCTGGCGGGGTCATTCACCGTCTTGCTGCTCGGGATGGCCGGTCTCCCGGTCACGTCGGGATTCATTGCCAAGTTCGGGGTCTTCACCGAGGCATGGCGCGCCGGCCACGAGTGGCTGGTGGTGGTGGCGGTGCTGGCCTCGGTGATCGCCTTTGCGTTCTATCTGCGGATAATCGTCGCGATGTACATGGACGACGGCGAGGTCTCCGAAGTCGACGTGCCCGGCACGGTCAGGTGGGTTCTCGCCGCGGCGGTGGGCACCACGATCGTCTGGGGCATCCTCCCCGGGTCGCTCCTCAGCATGGCGGCCAATGCGCTCCCGCTCTGACAAGGCGCTGCTCGCCCTGGTCACCGGGTGGCTGCTTTTCGGCATATCTGCACCGGTGCTCGCTGCCGAGACCTCGAACGCCGAGTTCGTGATCATCCGCGAGGACGACGTCTTCCCCGACGATCTCTATGCGGGGGCGATCCGGGTTCTGGTCGAAGGGACCATCGAAGGCGATTTGATCGCGTTTGCCGCCGAAGAGATCGTCATCGACGGGACCATCACCGGATCGGTGGTGGCGCTCACCCCGAGGATCACGGTCAACGGCGAGATCGGAGACTCGCTGCGGGTGTCCGCCAACCGTCTCACCATCACCGGTGCGGTGGCAGGTGATGTCGTGGCGGCGGTCTTCGACGCCGAGCTCTCGGCGTCGTCCAGCGTCGCCGGCGACGTGTTGATGTGGGCGTGGAATGCCAAGCTCCTCGGTGCGATAGGGGCCGACCTCACCGGGACACCCCGCCACCTCGAACTGGCCGGGACGATCGCCGGTGATGTCGACGTGTCGACCGCGCGCCTCACGGTGATGGAGAGGCTCACGGTGGGGGGAGACCTGGGCTACCGCTCCGATCGGGAGGCCCAGGGACTCGAGCTGGGCGAGGTCGCCGGCACCGTGGCGCACAAGACACCGCTGCCCCCCAACCTCCGGGTCAGGGCGCTCGGGCTCCTCGGCCGTTTCATGGTGGTCTTGTTCCTCTCAGTGGCCGCGTTGAGCGCCGCCTACGGTTGGCCACGGAGGACGGGTCAGGCAATCGCCGAAGTGGGTAGGGCCCCGTTGCGCAGGTGGCTGGCCGGCGCCCTGGTCCTGTCGTCTCCGTTGTTGGCGATGCTGGTCACGGGGCTGGTGCTTGGTCTGGCGCCGGCGGCGGCGGCCTTCCCCTTGCTCGCGGTGCTGGCTCCGCTGATCCTCGCACTGGTGGGTCTCGCCTTCGGTCTGAGCCTGGTGGCGGGGGCTCCCACCGTCGGATGGTTGGGTGGCGCTCTCTTCAGACGGTTCGACCTCTACGGGGCGATCATGGCCGGCTCGATCCTCGTCGGGTTGGTCTGGTACCTGCCTTGGGTGGGTTGGCTGGTGCCGTTGGCGGTGCTACCCCTCGGTCTCGGCGCGTGGATGGCGACCTGGCGCGCTCAGTTGGACGATGCGGCCTGAACGGTCTCGATCTGCTCGGGCTTGAGGTGGTTGGCGACGTACTCGACGCTGACATGACCACACGTCTCGCACACCGACCGCCTGAGACCGGAGATCTCGGTTTGCACCGTGGTCGCATGGGTGCAGTCGTAAATGGCACGCCGTCTGGCCCTGCTGCTGAATGTCATGGTCTCTTGATCGGTCTTAGCGCCACGGTCTTGGGTGCCATCGTCGATCGACTCATTGTGACTAGTCAGCCAATCGTCGCAGCTGCTCTTGTGCCTCGGCGAATACGTCGTGGATGAAGTCGACGGTGACGCTCCTGCATTTCGGGCACACGGTGCGGCGGAGACCCGCGGTCTCGTGGATCTTCTTCTTGCGATGCCGGCACTCGCTCCGCTCATGACGGCCGTGTTTCACTTGACGCATTCGACGGTTCCCACGGTTGGTCCCCAACCATCGATCGGTGAGGAGAGTTCCTGTGTGGGCCGTTGGGCCCAACCCGGACGACGCCTGGTCCTGCATCCGGCGTATCGGTGCCAGTTGCTTAGGCTTGTCGGGTGATGGCAGTCGCCACCGATCTGTTCGATCGGCAGTTGCGGGATCTCAGGATCTCGGTGACTGACCGATGCAATTTTCGCTGCACCTACTGCATGCCAAAGGAGGTGTTCGGGCCCGGTTACGAGTTCCTGCCCCGGGACCAATTGCTCACCTTCGAAGAGATAACCGCGGTGGTGGGTCAGTTCGTCGCCCGCGGGGTCACCAAGGCGAGGCTCACCGGTGGCGAGCCGTTGCTCCGCAAGGGGATCGAAGATCTGATCGGGATGATCTCCACGGTCGAAGGGGTCCATGACCTGACGTTGACGACCAATGCGTCTCTTCTCGAGAGGAAGGCCGAGGCTCTGGCCTCCGCCGGGCTCGACCGGGTCACCGTCAGCCTCGACGCGATGGACGATCCCACTTTTCAGAAGATGAACGATGTCGGTTTTCCCGTGGCGACGGTCCTCAGGGCGATCGAGGTGGCATCGGAGTGCGGGCTGGGCCCGGTCAAGGTCAACGCAGTGATCAAGAGGGGGGTCAACGAGCACGCCGTGGTCGACATGGCCCGTCACTTCCGTGGCACCGGCCACATCGTGCGCTTCATCGAGTACATGGACGTGGGTAACACCAACGGATGGCGTCTCGACGATGTGGTGCCCGCCGATCGGATCATCGAGACGATCAACGCCGAGTTCCCCTTGGAGGCGGTGCCGCCCAACTATCCCGGCGAGGTGGCGAATCGCTTCAGGTACCTCGACGGCCAGGGGGAGGTGGGGGTGATCGCCTCCGTGACCAAGCCGTTCTGCGGTTCTTGCACCCGGGCCAGGGTCTCGGCCGAAGGCTCGTTGTACACCTGTCTGTTTGCATCGTCGGGAACCAGCCTGCGTGAGGTGATCCGATCCGGTGGAGACGTCGGGGCGACCATCGATGAGGTCTGGGGGAAGCGTGACGATCGCTACTCCGAGGTCCGCTCCTCGAACACCTCCCGTCTCGCGGTCCCGGTCGAGATGTCCTACATCGGCGGCTAGGCGCCTTGGCAACCCTCTGACCAGGGGCTTTACCCTCCTGCGTCTCCGGCGCTCCGCACAGGTTCCGCGGGAGCACCATGCGCAGCATCAATCGCGTCTCAAGCACAACACTGCCACGGCCTGGCTGGCCGTTAGCGCCTATTGCCGGATAGCGCGCGGGTGATCTGGGTGATTTGGGGGCCGAGAAGACACGCATTATGCGCTGTCTGGCCGGGAGGCTGACCTGGGTTCGGTGTCGCTTCTCAGAGGAATTGCCTCTGGTTCCGAAGACTTCGCTCTGACACATTCTCTGACCTGGATGAGGTGGTCAGTTACTCGGTGAGCTTCTTGTCGGTGGGTTCATGACAGCCTCGCATGCCCAGAGGGGGAAGTCGTCTGATTACGGTCCGGTGAACGCGCGGCGCGCATCAAGGGAGAGCAACGAGATGAGACCACTTCGATACTCGATCAACGTCACGCTCGACGGCTGCTGCCATCACGAGGCAGGGCTCCCCCCGGACGAGGAGTCGATGCGCTACTGGACCGCTGAGATGGAACGAGCCGATGCCCTGCTACTCGGCCGGGTGACCTACGAGATGATGGAGTCGGCGTGGCGGCAGCCCGCCACGGGCACGTGGCCTGACTGGATGAATGAGTGGGAGATCCCGTTCGCCGAGACCATCGACCGGGCGAAGAAGTACGTCGTGTCGAGCACGCTGAGCGGGGTCGATTGGAATGCCGAGCTGGTGCAAGGCGACTTCGGGCAAGCGGTTCAGCGGCTCAAGCAGGAGCCAGGCGAGGGCCTGTTCGTCGGTGGCGTGACGCTCCCCCTGGCGTTGGCAGATCTGGGACTGATCGACGAGTACGAGTTCCTTGTGCAGCCGGTCCTTGCCGGACACGGGCCGACGTTGCTCGCCGGTCTGCGCGAGCGCATCCAGCTCGAGCTCGTGGATCGCCATGAGTTCCGGTCGGGCGCGGTCGCCCTGCGATACCGACCCACGCGAGTTGCGGCTTGACGTGATTTGTCCTGGCACGTTGGCCGCTGTGTCGCGACGGAACGACGGCTCGCGCGGCGGCCGACGGGTCCATAACGCGCGCCAGACCGGCACTCGAGTGGCCAACAGCGCAGATCAACATACTTGAGCGGATAACGAGCGTCTCACGAAGTGCGCGGTAACTACACATATGGGCGTCCGCTCGGCGCCGAGGGTGTGGCTTGTGGCCCTGACCGGTGGGTGGAGGGTGATGAACGCCATGTGGTGGCCTCGCCGCGCTGGGTGTGTGTGTGTGGTCCGTTGCGGAGGGCTAGGGGGAGCCGTGGCCTCCCTCGGACGAGAGCCTTCGGATAGTTTCGTCGATCCGGCTGGCGCGGGTGGCGGACCGCTTGGCCGAGTGAATCCACCAGAGATACTGCTTCTTGGCCGAGTTGCCCAGCGCTTCATATGCAGCCTCAGCGTCGGGGACCGCCTGGAGGGCGGCCCTCAGGTCAGGGGGAACGATGAGGGCATCGACGTCGTCGAGCTGAGACCACGAGCCGTCGGCCTTGGCTTGGTCGATGGCTGCCTGACCGCGCTCGGCCATGTGTCCGGAGGCAATCAGCAGAGCGACCCTTTCCTTGTTGACTGCCGACCAGAGCCCGCCGTTTCGACGTGGAGAGAACCACTGCATCAGCCGGTCATCGTCGACCCGCCGGACCCGACTGTCGATCCATCCGAAGCACAGGGCTTCCTCGACCAGGTCGTCATAGACCGGACCGTCCAAGCTGCCTGTCTTCTTGCGGTAGACGATCCAGAGGCCGTCTTGTCGCTCGGAGTTCGACGCGAGCCATCGACGCCATCCGCTACGACTCGACGGGACCAGAACCTCCTTGCCATCAGGTGATATGGGATCGTCAAAGTCATCGATACGTGCCACATCTGAAGAACCTATCCACCCGCCCATAACGGCACCTCGGCGCTTGGTCGGTAGCCTTCGAGTTTTGGTCTGGGCCGTAGTTCGATGAGGCGAGTCAGAAGGCCGATTAGTCCTAGGCTGCTGCGCCATCGAGAGCGCACCACGGTAGAGGCAGAGGGCTTGACCTGTCCGGACCTTCTGGCGCTGTCGCCAACCGGTTGGTCGACACCTGTGTCTCGCCTATGTGGCTGTCTCTACGAGGACGAACTTGCTCTGAAGCCTGCCGAAACGGCTGAGATGGTAGGGAGCAAGCGGAGATCAGCTTTCCGGAAGGTCCGCAAAGGCACGCTTGGTGTCCCTATACCAACCAAGCCCTGATATGGGTCGTCTCCACCTTCCCTTCATCTCCTTCAGGGCGCCTCCGTGACTTGCATCACCTCCGGCGACCATTTCTTTCAAGTGGCGGTCTTGTGCCTTGATGATCTCGTCAGCTGTTTCTCCCTGAAGCTGAAAGTCACAGGGCCCACCCAATTGCTCACACGTCATTGTTTTCATTGGAATTTCTCCTTTCTTTCCAGCTCTCGAACAGGAGTCGAAGCAAGCACTCGAGGCCGGCACGGCATTCGGGTTGCTCACGATCGAGTTCTAGCTCTACGCGATGCGCCATCCGTCGACGAAGGCAAGATTCGCCAGACGCTTCTCAATAGTACGCGAGCGGCTTGCTGAGCAGATCGCCCGCCGCCCCAGTTCTGGTACGGAAACAGCCATATCTGGAACCGCGCTAGATCGGCATCCCTGCTCGGGCTTCGTCGTGGGATCGCTCCCCGACCAGGTGCCTGAGGTTCTGGGTCCGACGCACGTTTAGCCTCTCAGGGCAGCGAAGACCCTGTCGACGGGAATCTGGTATGGGTACCGAATTCAGCCACATTTTCATGCTGGTTTCCGACCTCGAGGGCCAGCGCCGCCTATTCGTTGACACCCTAGGCCTCTCGGTCCTCGCCGAGCATCCTGGATACCTCCAGATAGGTGGCGGCGAAGGCTTTCACATTGGAATGGAGGAGGGAGATCCCGGAGGTCCCAACGCGATGGAGATCACCATCCGGGTGGACGACGTGGACCAGATGTATGAGCGGCTGGTCGAAGCCGGGGTAGAGGTAGAAAGTCCTCCCAAGGACCAGGATTGGGGGGCTCGGCACGTCTGGTTCCGGGACGGAGACGGCCGGCGAATGTCGATCTACTCATAACGGAGGAACGCTTCAGTCCGTGCCCCGGAGGTGAGGCGGGCGTAACTAGCACCGATCGACTGATCGCGACGCGTACTGCACCGTTTGAGAGGTGCTCAGGTCGCTACCTATCGCTCGGGGTCAGCCGCCCTCGTTGTACTTGAAGATCTTGAAGCGCCAGCCAGCGGGATCGGCAATCACGAACCCGTAGGGACCCTTCGATGTGCGAAAGGTCTGACGCATGTCCGACAACACTTCCACGCCTCGACTATCCACTCGTCAGACATGTCGTCGACATCCCCGAAGGACGACATGTTTGAGTCCGACGAACCGCACCGAGTCCGTACCTTCATCCGGCAAGTAGTTGGCCAACTCCAGTCCGAGAACATCCCGATGGAAACTGCGCACGATTTCAAGGTCGCTGGCAAGGAGGGCGATGTGTTGGCATCTGGGCGAATCTACCGCCCTTGCAACTCCGCAATGTTGGAGGCGTCCACCTCATACTGATCGGTATCGAGCGATAACGCCCCCCTTCGCAGACCCGCACCCGATCGGCCCTTCGGTGCTCAGTCCTGTGGCTATCCGCCACGGACCCAAAGTAGCCCGATGGCTATCGACGACCTGTATGAGCCCGTCAGCCAGCGGCGCGTTCGCTGACGGCGTGAAGCAAATCGGCGGATGAGGCTCCGTCTCGGCATTGCCGTCCTGGTCTGGACCCTGGCGTCGTGGGGTGGGCAAGACTAGGAACGGACCGCGAAGACCCGGGCATGGACGGCCCTCACACGCACGTTGTCCCCGGGGTCGTACTTGGGGCGGGGCCCGATCCGGGACCGGACCCGGGTGCCCCCGGGCAGGGCGACCGTCACCAATTGATCGTGGCCGAAGAACTCGGTGTGGGCCACCACCGCGTTGGGTGCCTCACCCATGGAGAGCTGGACATCCTCCGGTCTGACCACGACCAGGACCGGTCCTCGCAGGTCGGTCTTGAAACGTCCCAGCATGGTGTCGGCGTACCCGCGGTGCCCGGTGGCATGGAGCACGTCGGCATCGCCGAGGAAGCCGGCGACCCAAGGATCTGCGGGTGCGGTGTACAGCTGGGCGGGCGAGTCGAATTGGACGACCCGACCCTGGTACATCACCGCCACCAGGTCGGAGGTGGCCAATGCCTCCTCCTGGTCATGGGTCACCAGCACCGCAGTGGTGCGCGCCTCGGTGAGGATCAGCTTCAGCTCACGTCGCACCCGGTCTCTCAGGTTGGCGTCGAGATTGGAGAAGGGCTCGTCGAGGAGGACGACGTCGGGGGAGGGGGCCATCGCCCGCGCCAGGGCGACTCGCTGCTGCTGGCCACCCGACAGCTCGTGGGGCATGCGGTCTCCCAGACCCTGCATCCCCACCAACTCGAGCACCTCATCGACGCGGGTGGCGTCGGTGCCGCGACCCAGCCCGTAGGAGACGTTGCGGGCCACGGTCATGTGAGGGAACAGGGCATAGTCCTGGAACACCATCCCCACCCGTCGCTTCTCCGGTGGGACGAACACTCCTTCCCCGAGGACTCTTCGACCCCTGATTCCCACGGTTCCCGCAGCGGACTCGAACCCGGCGATCACCCGTAGCGCGGTCGTCTTGCCACACCCCGAGGGACCGAGGAGGGTGAGCAGACTTCCCTCCCATACGTCGAGGTTGAAGTCGTTGAGGGCCACCACGTCGCCATAGCTCTTGGTGAGGGCGCGGGCCCGGATTGTCAGTCGGTCAGGAGCTGAGGTCACGATGCGTCAACACCAAGAGTGGCACGATCGAGACCGCAAGCAGAGCCAGACTCGCCGCGCTGGCCCTGGTGTAGAAACCCTCGCCCGTGGCGCTCCAAATCCGAATAGCCAGGGTCTCGAAGCCGTTTGGCCGGAGCAGCAGCGTCGCCGGGAGCTCTTTCATGACCGAGAGGAACACCAGGGCCGTGCCGGCGAGGATGCCCGGCGTGGTCAGGGGGACGGTGACCCTGGCCAGGGTCTGCAGTGGGCTGCGCCCCAGGCCACGCGAGGCGTCCTCGAGGTCGGGGCTGGCCCGCTGCAGGGAGTCCTGGATCGAGGAGACCGACTGGGCCATGAACATGCCCACATACACCACGACGAGCAGCGCCAGTGTCTGGTAGAGGGGTCTGACGAATTGGAGGGCGAAGGCGACGACGGCCACGCCCACCGTGATATGGGGCAGTGAGTAGATCGACCACACCGAGGTCTCTACGGCGGGCGAAAGCCGCCGGCGCCGCCAGGTGGTGACCATCGCCACCGGGAAAGAGGCGACCACTCCGAGCAGTGCCGCGCCCACCGACACCACCACGGATCTGGTGGTCTCCGCCCACAACGCGCCCATTTCTGCACCGGCTGCCAACCCCCGGGTCAACCAGAAGACGAGAACTGCGACGGGGATTCCCAGAGCGACCACTGCATATCCACCGAGAAACCCGAGTGATGCCAGACGCGGTCCGCGCCCCAGATGGACGGGCCGTCTGGTTCTCTTTGGCGCCGCGGTGGCGTAGGCAGCACGCGATCGGGTGCGTCGCTCCAGCAACAGGATCACCAGGGCGAGGGCCATCAGGACCACCGAGAGGGTGGCCGCCGGGCGACGGTCGAGCTGGCCGGCGTAGAGGGTGAAGATGGCCCTGGTGAAGGTGTCGAACCTGAGCAGTGAGACCGCACCGAAGTCGCTCACCGTGTACAGGCCGACCATGAGACCCGCGGCGACCAGGGCGGGGCGCAACTGGGGGAGGGTGACCGTGAAGAACGCCCGGAGCCCGGAGGCTCCGAGACCGGTGGCCGCCTCCTCGGTGGCCGGGTCGATGGCGCGCAGGCCCGGCGTGACTATCAAGTGCGCCATGGGGGCGAGGAAGACCGACAGCGCCAGCCAGGCACCGACGAATCCGTAGGGGGTGGGCACCTCCAAGCCCAGCCATGAGGAGAGCAGACCCCCAGGGCCGGTCGCCCCGATGATGGTGAGTGCTGCCATGTACGACGGGATCACCAGGGGCAGCGCGGTCACGATCATCCAAGTCCGGCGTCCGGGAAGGTTGGTCCGGGTGGTCAACCAGGCCGTGGTGGTTCCCACGGCCAGGGCGGTCACGGTGACCGCGCCGGTCAAGCCGAGCGTCCCCGCGAAGAGGATGGCGAGACGGGAGAAAGGCACCGACGAACCGGTGCCTTCGGTGACCACTTGGTAGACGAGGCTGAGCGGCGGGATCAGCGCCGGTAGGAGCACGACGGCGGCGGCGGCCCACCAGCCCCAGCCGGAGCGATAGGTGCCTCGCCCCGACGGTTGTGGCGTGGCCGGGATGGCGGTCGGCCGCGCCGTCACCGGTCAGACCAGGCCGGCCTCGGCCACCAGACGGGTTGCGTCGTCCAGCACATCGGCCAACTGTGACAGGTCGATGTCGGGGGAGTCGATCTCGCTGATGTCGGGGAGGCCCTGGGGGGCCTCCACCCCTTCGACCAGCGGGAACTCGAACGTCTCGGTGGCGAAGTACTCCTGGGACGTCTCCGACAGTAGGAATTCGACGAATCGGCTCGCCGCCTCGGGCATGTCGGTCCCTTCGATGATCCCGGCGCCCGCGGGCATGACCAGGGACCCGACGTCACCGGCGGGGATGAACCAGTTCTCGGCGTCGTCTCCTTCACCCTCGGCCCGAAGCCGAAGCAGGTAATAGTGATTCACCAACCCACCGGCGACCTCTCCGGTGTCGGCTGCGGCCGCTATCGGGCTGTTGGAGTCGAACTCCTGTGGGTCGTTGGCGGCGAGGTCCTCGAGCCAGCCCAAGGTGGCCTCCTCACCCCTCTCTAGGATCATGGCGCTGACGAAGGCGAGGAACGACCCATTGGTGGGCGCCACTCCGAGCCGTCCCGCCCATTCGGGGTCGGTCACGTCGTCGATGGTCTGGGGGAGCTCGATGTCGGTTCCGGTGTTGTAGATGAAGGTCCGGACCCGCCCCGATGTGCCCACCCATCGCCCTTCCCCATCGCTGAAGCGCGGCTCGACGCGTTCGAGGAGCGATGGGTCGATCACCGCCAACAGTGAGGCGACCGAGCCCAGGGAAGCCGGGTCCTGGGCATAGAAGACATCGGCGTCGGTGGTCTCGCCTTCCTGGAGGAGGGTGGCGGCCAGATCGGTGGATCCGGCGTAGCGCACCTCGACCTCGATCCCGGATTCCTCCATGAATCGGTCGATGAGGGGCGCGACCAGTTCCTCGCTTCGACCGGAGTAGACGATCAGGGGCCCGCTGCCCTCATCGGAGCCGCAGGAGGCGAGGACCAGGGCGGCCACCGCGATGAGAGGAGCAATGCGTCTCAAGGGAGACCTCCGCGATCGTTAGGTACCAAACGACAGCAGAAGTTATTACCACTATGGGCGTAGTGCAAATTGTTTCCTGATCTAACTTGGCCGCGCCATGCGCCAGGTGACGGTCCAGTTTCTCAAGAACCCCGACATCACCCACTGGGGATTCGAGGCGGTCGGGCTCGGGGAGGACGAGTGGGGCGACTGGATGGCGGTGCCCGCCGGTTCCAAGAGGTGGAAGGGGGCGGAGGATGTCTTGCCGACCGGTTTCGACGCGGTCTTCTGCGCTCCCAGAGGGGAGTGGTGGCATCTCCACTACAGCGGCTCGTATGCGGACAACTACTCACACTTCATCGACATAGTCACCCCACCGGTGTGGGTGTCGGAGAATCGATACGAGATGATCGATCTCGATCTCGACGTCGCGGTGCATCACGATGGGGCCATCGAGGTCCAAGACGAGGACGAGTTCGAGATCCACCAGGTCCGCTACGGGTACAGCCAGGAGATGATTCGTCGGGCCAGGGAGGAGACCGACCGGGTGGTGGAGGTCCTGACCGAGCGCGGGGAGCCCTTTTTCGAGGTAGCGGCGGCCTGGCTTGCCAGGATGGGGAGCCCTGATCACCGCGGATGACTCGTAACCGCGCTCGGCGTTAGCCTCGACGACAGTCTGCAAACGGAAGTCCACGTGGCGTCATCGAGTCGAGCCGGGTCCCCGATCACCGAGGAGGACCTCTATCTGTGGAACGAAGGCTCCCATGTTCGCCTCTACGACAAGCTGGGGGCGCATCCCACCGAGGGGGGCACTCATTTCGCGGTCTGGGCGCCGAATGCCGAGCTGGTGTCGGTGATTGGCGATTGGAACGGTTGGGACCCCGACTCGGAGCCCTTGACCCCGCGTGGAGTGTCCGGAATCTGGGAGGGGGTGATCGCCGGAGCGAGTCACGGCTCGACCTACAAGTACCACATCGTCAACGGCGACTTCCGAGTCGACAAGGCCGATCCGTTCGGTTTCCACCATGAGACACCACCCGCCACCGGTTCGAGGGTATGGGCCCTCGACTACGAGTGGAGCGACGAAGCATGGATGGCCCAACGATCGGGGCGCAACTCCCTCGACAGTCCGATAAGCGTGTATGAGGCGCATCTTGGCTCGTGGCGACGGGGCGAGGACGGTCGGCATCTCACGTATCTCGAATTGGCGGATCTGGTTCCGAGGTATGTGTCCGACCTCGGGTTCACCCATGTCGAGTTTCTCCCGGTGAGCGAGCATCCGTTCTACGGGTCGTGGGGATATCAAGTGACGGGCTATTTCGCACCAACTTCGCGGTACGGGACGCCCCAGGACTTCATGACACTGATCGATGCCTGTCACCGCGCCGGGATCGGCGTCATCCTCGACTGGGTGCCCTCTCACTTCCCCGCCGACGAGCACGGGTTGGCTTTCTTCGACGGGACCCATCTCTACGAGCACTCCGACCCCAAGAAGGGCTTCCACCCCGACTGGGACACGCTGATCTTCAACTACGACCGGACCGAGGTGCCTGCCTTTCTCATCAGCAACGCCCTTTTCTGGCTGGACCGATACCACATCGACGGCCTCCGGGTCGACGCGGTGGCCTCGATGCTCTACCTCGACTACTCACGTGCCGAGGGGGAGTGGGCGCCCAACATCCACGGGGGTCGGGAGAATCTCGAGGCCATCTCGTTCCTCCGCCGCCTCAATGAGGCCGTCTACCTGAACCACCCCGACGCCCAGACAATCGCAGAGGAGTCGACGGCATGGCCGATGGTCTCCCGCCCCACTTTCCTGGGGGGCCTCGGTTTCGGCCTCAAGTGGGACATGGGCTGGATGCACGACACGCTCGCCTACCTGTCCAACGACCCGGTGCACCGCAGTTACCACCACCATGAGCTCACCTTCCGCGCGGTGTATGCCTTCACAGAGAACTTCATGCTGCCCCTGTCCCATGACGAAGTGGTCCACGGCAAAGGATCGCTGCTCGCCAAGATGCCCGGCGACGACTGGCAGCAGCTCGCCAACCTCCGCCTGTTGCTCTGCCAGATGTGGACCCAACCAGGCAAGAAGCTGTTGTTCATGGGTGCTGAGCTGGCCCAGGCCTCGGAGTGGGCCCACGAATCCCAGCTCGAATGGGCGCTCGCCGAACGCCAGGCCAATCAGGGCATCGCTCGCCTCGTGGGTGACCTGAACCGGATCTACCGTGATCACCCGGCGCTCCATGAGACCGACTGTCGTCCCGAGGGATTCGAATGGGCGGTGGTCAACGACTCGGAGAACAGTGTTCTCGCCTACTTCCGCCATGCGCCTGATGGGGGAACCCTCCTCGTGGTGCACAACCTGACTCCTGTCCCCCGGGACGGCTATCGGGTGGGTGTGCCCCGTCCCGGCCGCTGGTTGGAGTTGCTCAACAGCGACTCCGCCCTGTATGGCGGCTCCGGCCAGGGCAACCTCGGTGGCGTGGAGACCGGTCCCTTGTCCGTCCCCAGCCGGGGCCGACCGGAGTCGATCGATCTCACCCTTCCCCCTCTGGCCACCATCGTGCTCCAGCATCTAGCTGTGGGTGAGTCGGCGGCCACGGTGGAGTGACCCGCAGCGGCGCGGGGCGGTATCGAGCCGCAGAGTGCCGGTGGTAACGCCCCGGCCAGGCCTATTTTGGGGCACGCATTGAGCCATAAGAGCTATGTCTGCATCCATGGCCACTGGTATCAGCCCCCCCGGGAGAACCCCTTCACCGGAGTGGTGGACGACCAGACCTCGGCCGGGCCGTTCCCAAACTGGAACGAGCGGATCACCGCCGAGTGCTACGAGCCGAACACCAAGGCGGAGATCCTGGGTGAGGACGGTTTGGTTCGCCGGCGCCTCAACAACTACGAGTGGGTGAGCTCGGACTGGGGCCCCACCCTCCTCGATTGGCTGGAGAAGCATCATCCGGACACCTACGGCAGCATCGTGGAAGCGGACCGCGCATCGATGGAGAGGTTCGACGGTCACGGGACTGCGGTGGGCCACACCTACAACCACACCATCCTCCCGCTGTCCAATGGTCGTGACAAGAGGACTCAGATCCTCTGGGGGATCGCCGACTTCGAGCACCGGTTCGGCCGCCACCCCGAGGGCATGTGGCTGCCCGAGACCGCGGTCGACCTCGAGAGCCTCGAGCTGTTGGCCGAGGCGGGGATCGGGTACACCATCCTCTCGCCGTATCAGGCAGACTCGGTGCTCGACCAGGGTGGGTGGGCCGATGTGAGCGAGGGCGGGATCGACACCACCGTGCCTCATACCGTCCAGCTCTTTGGCGGTCGCAGCATCAGTGTCTTCTTCTACAACGGCCCCCTCTCCCAAGAGATCGCATTCAACGGCATCCTCGAGGATGGCTCGATCCTGGCCAAGAGGTTGGTGCAGGCGCTCGGAGAGCCGGGGGTCGGGGCCCGGCTCTCCCACGTGGCCACCGACGGCGAGACCTACGGGCACCATCACCGGCATGGGGAGATGGCCCTGGCCAAGGCGATCGAGGACCTCGACGCCGACCCCGGGGTCGAGTTGACCAGCTACGGCGCCTTCCTGGCCAACCATCCCCCTACCCGGGTGGTACGGATCATCGAGGGGACCTCCTGGAGCTGTGCGCATGGTGTCGATAGGTGGCGTGGCGACTGCGGTTGTTCCACCGGCCGGCACCCGGAGTGGGATCAGCAGTGGCGCGCCCATCTCCGCGATGCCCTCGACTTCCTGCGCGACTCCCTGGTCGGTGACTTCGAATCGCTCGGGGCCACGGCTCTGGTCGATCCATGGGACGCCCGTGATCACTACATCGAGGTGATGCTCGGACGCTCGACTGATTCGTTTCTCGACGAGCACGGGAGACCGGGACTCACCGATGATCAACGGGAGATGGCTGTGAACCTGCTCGAGATCCAGCATCGCGCCATGCTGATGTACACCTCGTGCGGCTGGTTCTTCGACGACATCTCCGGTCTCGAGTCGGTGTTCGTCCTGCGCCACGCCGGAAGGGTCGTCGATCTGGCTCGGGGGACGCTGGAAAAGGACCTCGAGCCCGGTTTCCTCGAGATCCTCGCCCTGGCATCCTCCAATGTCGACGGTATGACGGCGCGGGATGTCTACGCACGCTCCGTGACCCCGTACATGGGCCGTCATCGGGGCGTCGCCACCGGCGGTCAGAAACCGTCTGGCTAGATTCGGCCCAGATGGCCAAGGCCCCGGCTAGCGACAAGAGAGTGGTGATCGAGTCGGTCACCCCCGAGGTCGATGGCGGGCGCTTCCCCTCGAAATCGACCCTCGGGGATCCGGTAACCGTGTCCGCGAACGTGTTCGCCGATGGCCACGATGCGGTCTCCGCCGTGCTCAGATACCGTTCGGCCCGGGCGCGCCGTTGGGCCGAGGTGCCGATGGACTTTCTCGGCAACGATCGGTGGGAGGCCCGTTTCACCCCAACCGAGCTCGGGGTGTGGCAGTTCGAGATCACCGGATGGGTCGACCACTTTGGGAGCTGGCTGGACGGGATCGACAAGAAGGCCAGCGCCGGGCTCGATGTCTCGGTGGAGCTCGAGATGGGGGCACAGCTGCTCTTGGGGGCCGCGGAGCGCGCCGCAGGCGGCGCCTCGAAACAGCTCGCCGCTATAGTCGAAACCCTGGCCGACGCTTCGATCCCAGCGGCGGATCGGCTCGCCCGAGCCTCCTCCGAGGAGGTGCTGACTTTGGCCCGTGAGCATCCGGATCGGTCGCGCGCCACCAACTCTGAGATCCGCTGGCCGGTCGTCGTCGATCGGGAGAGGGCCGTCTTCTCGACCTGGTACGAGCTGTTCCCCCGCTCCTGGTCGAAGAATCCGGGTGAGCACGGGACATTCCGGGACGTCGAGGCTCGCCTCGACTATGTGGCGGAAATGGGTTTCGACGTCCTCTACCTTCCACCGATCCACCCAGTCGGCATCACTCATCGCAAAGGCGCCAACAATGCCGTCCTCGCCGGCAGCAACGACCCTGGCGTGCCCTGGGCGATTGGATCGGAGGAGGGCGGGCACACCGATGTCGACCCCCAACTGGGGACCATCGAAGATCTCGAGTCGCTGCGGGTCGCGGCCGAGACTCGGGGCATCGAGCTCGCCCTCGACATCGCTTTCCAATGCTCCCCCGACCATCCGTGGGTCACCGAGCACCCTGAGTGGTTCCGTGAGCGGCCGGATGGGTCGGTCCAGTACGCGGAGAACCCGCCCAAGAAGTATCAGGACATCTACCCACTCGACTTCGAGACCACAGACCGCCAAGGTCTGTGGTCGGCTCTCAAGGGGGTCTTCTACCATTGGATCGAACGGGGGATTCGCATCTTCCGGGTGGACAATCCCCACACCAAGCCCTTCCCCTTCTGGGACTGGGTGATCGCCGAGATCCGCCGCGATCACCCCGACGTCATCCTCCTGGCCGAGGCCTTCACCAGGCCCGCGGTCATGTACCGCCTCGCCAAGGCCGGGTTCAACCAGTCCTACACCTATTTCGCCTGGCGCAGCACCAAACAGGAGCTGATGAGCTACATGATGGATCTCCGGGAAGTCAGCCACTTCTTCAGGCCCTCGTTCTGGCCCAACACCCCCGACATCCTCACCGAAGAGCTCCAGACCGGCGGGCGACCGGCTTTCATCACGCGCTATGTGCTGGCTGCTACCTTGAGCCCTGCCTGTGGTATCTACGGCCCGGCCTACGAGTTGATGGAGAACGCGGCGCTCGAGGAGGGATCCGAGGAGTACCACGGCTCGGAGAAGTACCAGATCAGGCATTGGGACCTCGATTTCCCCGACTCCCTCGCACCACTCATCAGCCAGGTGAACAAGGCCAGGAAGAGGCACCCCGCCCTGCAGAGGATGGGGAACCTGACTTTCCATCGGACGGACAACGACATGGTCCTCTGCTATTCGAAGCGGGTGGGGGACGACGTCGTGTTGGTGGTGGTCAACCTCGATCACCACCACAGCCAATCCGGCTGGGTCGATCTGGACCTACCACCTCTTGGAATCGAGCCCGAGCAGCGATTCATGGTCGACGACCTGCTCACGGAGCGCCGCTACCAGTGGGACGGGCGGCTCAACTTCGTCGAGCTCGACCCCGAGGGCATCCCCGCCCATGTCTTCACCGTCCGGGGACACATCCGCAGCGAGGAGGGCCTTGACTATTTCGTCTGAACGAGGTGATTGGTACCGGGACGCCATCATCTACGAAGCCCATGTGCGGGCATTTCGCGACGACAACGCTGATGGGATCGGGGATCTCATGGGCCTGATATCGAAGCTGGACTACCTGAGAGATCTGGGCGTGACCGCGCTGTGGTTGCTCCCCTTCTACCCCTCTCCGCTGCGGGACGACGGCTATGACATCGCCGACTACAAGTCGATCAACCCCTCGTACGGCACTATGCGGGACTTCAAGCGGCTGTTGCGCGAGGCCCATCGCCGGGACATGAGGGTGATCACCGAGTTGGTCATCAATCACACCTCAGATCAGCACCCCTGGTTCCGGCGGGCGCGCAACGCCGGGGAGGGCACGGTCGAGCGCGACTTCTATGTCTGGTCGGACACCCCGGACCTGTACCCCGAAGCGCGGATCATCTTCCAGGACACCGAGACCTCCAACTGGAGCTGGGACCCCAAGGCGGGGGCGTACTACTGGCATCGATTCTTCTCCCACCAGCCCGATCTCAACTTCGAGAATCCAGCAGTGCACGAGGCGGTGTTCGACGTCCTCGACTTCTGGCTCGGCATGGGGGTGGACGGTCTTCGACTCGACGCCGTCCCCTATCTCTACGAGGAGGAAGGCACGATGTGCGAGAACCTCCCCAAGACCCACGAGTTCTTGAAGAATCTTCGTGCCCGCATGGACGAGCTGCACGAAGGGAGGCTGTTCATCGCCGAGGCCAACCAATGGCCGGAGGACGCGGCCGCTTATTTCGGTGACGGCGACGAGTGCCACATGTCGTTCCATTTTCCCCTGATGCCGCGGCTGTTCATGTCACTGCGCATGGAGAACCGGTTCCCGATCATCGACATCCTCGAGCAGACACCCGAGATACCCGAGTCGGCTGCGTGGGCCATCTTTCTGCGCAATCACGATGAGCTCACCCTCGAGATGGTCACCGACGAAGAGCGTGACTACATGCACCAGGCCTACGCAGACGACCCTCGGATGAGGATCAATGGAGGCATCAGGCGTCGTCTCGCTCCCTTGCTCGGCAACAACCGACGTGAGATCGAGCTCCTCAACGGGCTCCTCCTGTCTCTTCCCGGGATCCCGGTCATCTACTACGGGGACGAGATCGGGATGGGTGACAACATCTACCTGGGGGACCGCGACGGGGTGAGGACCCCGATGCAGTGGTCCTCTGACCGCAACGCGGGATTCTCCGAGGCCAATCCACAGAGCCTCTACTTCCCGGTGATCACCGACCCGCAATACCACTATGAGTCGATAAACGTCGAGGTCCAGCGGGAGAACCCCAACTCGCTCTGGTGGTGGATGAAGCGGGCCCTTGCCTTGCGCAAGAGCCTTCCCGAGCTGTCGAGAGGCGACTTCGAGATCGTCCCGAGTGACAATCCCAAGGTTCTCACCTTCCTGCGTCGTCTCGACGACCGGGCGGTCCTCGCCGTTGCCAACCTGTCCCGCCATGTCCAGCCCGTGGTGTTGGAGCTGGAGGGTTTCGCCGGGCTGCAGCCAATCGAGGTGTTGGGTCGGGCCCCCTTCCCTCCCATCGGTGAGGGCAGCTATTTCCTGACGGTCGGCGCACACGACATCTATTGGCTCTCCCTCACTCCCCCGCGAGAACTGCTACCCGAGAGCCGACCCCGCATCGTCCTGCGGACAGGAGAGCTCGAATCAGTATGGCGGGCCAGGGCGCAGCTGCAACGGGCGCTGGTCGACGACATCGCAAGGCGCAGATGGTTCCGGAGCAAGGCGCGCACGGTCAGGGAGAGTGAGATCGTCGATCTCGTCGAGATGCCGGCTTCAGGGGCGAGACTGGCCTTTTTGAGACTCGACTATCTCGACGCCGACTCTGAGACCTATGTGATGCCACTCGCCCTGGCTGCCGGCCCTGACGCCGAGCGTGTGATGGCCGAGCGGCCCGATCTGGTCGTTGCCGAGGTGAGCGGCGCCGACGAGGTCGCCCTCCTCTACGACGCCATGTATCTGCCGGCACTCGCCCACGAGCTTCTCCGGTTGGCCGCAGGTCGCCGCAAGATCCGGGGGCGTCACGTCAGCCTGCTCCCGGTGGGGCTGGAGGGGTCGGGTCGTCTGCGCAGGCTTGTGGGGGAGGTCCAGGTGCGAATGGCCGACGCCGAGCAGACGAACACCTCGGTGTTCCTCGGGGACGAGTTGATGATGAAGCTGTTTCGCAAGATCGAGCCGGGCCCCAATCCCGAGGTCGAGTTGGGCCGGTTCCTCACAGAACGCCGGGGCTTCAGCAACACGCCGAGAGCGGCCGGGCTGATCATGGCGGAGGTGCGGGGTGAGCAATCGGCGATCGTGTTCCTCCAAGACTTCGTGGCAAGCCAACAGAACCTCTTCGATCACACCTTTGATGGCGGCGTGTTGGCTTTGGAGACCATCCTCGCATCCCCGATGGGGCCGCCACCCCGGGTCCGGCATCCTCTGGAGGTCGCGGACAGCGAGTTGGACGGGGCCCGAGAGGTCATGGGCGCCTATCTCTCTGAGGCGGTCCTTCTCGGTCAGCGGACCGGTGAGATGCATCTGACCCTCGCCTCGGACCCGGTCGATCCGGCGTTCGCTCCGGAACGGCTCTCCACGCTCCGGCAGCGCTCCACGTATCAGGCGATCCGCTCCGCGGTGCGCACGAGCATGGCTCTGCTGCGTCGGCGGCGCTCCCACCTCAGACCCGAGGATGCGGAATTGATCGATGCCGCGGTGGCCGCGGAAGAGGCGATTCTCGAGCGTCTCAAGGAGATCACGTCGGAGCGGATCGAGTGCGATCGGATTCGCATCCACGGTGACTATCACCTCGGCCAGGTCTTGTTCACCGGTAACGACTTCTACATCATCGACTTCGAGGGAGAGCCGCAGCGCCCGCTCTCCCAGCGACGGCTGCGGAGACTCGGCCTTCGCGACGTCGCCGGGATGATTCGGTCCTATCACTACGCAATCGTCATGGCTCTCCACCAGGTGGCGGAGGCAGGGGTCGATGCCGAGACATATGCCGTCCTCGTCGGCTGGGCCAACGCCATCCATGCGTGGCTTTCGGCGTCTTTCCTTCGCGGTTATCTGGAGACGGTGACAGGCTCCTCGATCGTGCCGGCCGATCCGGTTCACGTCCGCCGCCTTCTCGACGCCCTGATCATCGAGAAGGCGGCCTACGAGCTCGAGTATGAGGTGAACAACCGGCCCGACTGGATCATCATCCCGATCCACGGGATCCTCAGCGTCCTCGGTTGATACGGTCAGCCCAGGCGGTAGACACGGTCCTGGTAGTCGCGGAGCATGCGCGCCGCGGTGACCCGCGGCCCCAAGGTCGCCCAGGCGTGCCGGATTCGGCCCAAGAACATGGGGTGTGCGGCGTGATACTCGTTGGCGATGTCCCCGATGGTCCGAAGCATGCCGGAGGACTCCTCACGGTCCCGCTGGTCGGGGTCGGGGGAGTCACTGACAGCGATCTCCCAGCCGTTCTCCCCGTCGTACATCTCCGCCCACCACCCGTCGAGCACCGAGCAGTTCAGCGACCCGTTGAGGACGGCCTTCTCCCCGCTCGTGCCGGACGCCTCTCTCGGTCTGATCGGGTTGTTCAGCCAGACGTCGGCACCCTGGACCATGGCGTGAGCGATCTCCATCTCGTAGTCGGGGATGAAGGTGACCCGCCCGTTGACCAGCTCGCCGGAGGTCGCCTGGACCAATTCGGCCACCAGCCCCTTCCCGGCGGCGTCGGAGGGGTGGGCCTTGCCGGCGAACACGAAGTGCACCGCTCTGTTGTCGTCGGCGAGGAGCTCTTCGAGCATCTCCGGCTGACGCAGCAGGAGAGATGCCCTCTTGTAGGGAGCGAACCTGCGGGCGAAGCCGACGATCAACGCCTCGGGGTCGAGGACCTCACCCGTCCTGGCGCGGACCAGGTCGGCCAGGATCCGCGAGGATCGCTGCCGGATCGCGGACAGGAGGTCGTCGTCGATCGCGGTCACCTTCTGCCAAGCCTCGGCCTCACCCACGGCCCATCCCCGGCCAAGGGCGGCGTCGAAGATGTCCTGGGTGTGGGTTGCGGTCCACGTCCGGGCGTGCACGCCGTTGGTGACATGGCCGATGTCGTCCCCGCGGCCGACCCCGGCGAAGAGCTTGCGGCTGACCGCACCGTGCAACTCGGAAACCCCGTTGGCCGTGCGCGAGCTGCGCAGGCACAGCGCCGCCATGTTGAACGTCCCACGGTGCACCGGATCCTCTCCGAGCTCCATGAGCGGTCCGAGGGGGATGTTCCAGCTCTCCGCCCACGGTTGCAGATAGGGCCCGATGGTGTCCTCCTCGAACCGGTCGATACCGGCGGGGACCGGGGTGTGGGTGGTGAACACCAAGCCGTTCTTGACGGTTTCAATCGCCCGCTCGAAGCCGACGTCACCGATGACGCGGTCGAGCAGCTCGAGGACGATGAACCCGGCATGGCCCTCGTTGAGGTGATGCAACTCGATGTCCCAGCCGATGGAGGCGAGAGCCCGGGCGCCACCGACGCCGAGCACCATCTCCTGTTCGAGCCGATGCAATGGCGACCCGGAGTAGAGGCGATCGGTGATTTTGCGGTCCTCTGCAGTGTTCTCGTCGACATCTGTGTCGAGGACCAGCAGGGGAACCCGGCCGACATCGATGCGCCAGACCCGGGCATGGACCTCCCGACCGGGGAAGGGTATCGAGACCATCACTCCCGTATCGTTGGCTCCCGCCCTCTCGGGATCGGTCTGGTCATATCTCTCGGTCTGCTCGCCGCCCTCGATGACCTGGCGGAAGACCCCCTCGCGGTAGAAGAGACCAACTCCGGCCAGGGGGACGCCCAGATCGCTTGCGCTCTTGAGGTGGTCTCCCGCCAGGACCCCGAGCCCGCCCGCGTATTGGGGGAGGAGGGAGCTCAGCCCGAACTCCGGTGAGCAGTAGGCGATTCGTGGGTCCTGAGGAGACTCGAGACACGCTTCGAGACCCCTGATCTCCTCGTCCAGCGAGCCGGCGAGCTGGTGATCTCGGGCGAGGTCCTCGAGGTCGGCCCGGCTGAGCGCGGCGACGGTCTCGACGGGGTGCAGGCCATCCCCGGTGCGGGGCAAGCGATCGAACAGGGCCCGCGTGGAAGAGCACCAGGTCCAGCGGTAGTTGGCGGCGAGACGCCCCAGATGGGACCGCACCGTTTCGGGACTCAAGTCTGAACTCCTGTCAACGAAGAAGGCCATCGAGACCCACTCACTCGATGGCCGGGGGGCGGCCGAGTCTAGGCAGGTGGCTTCCTCACCCCTCAACCAAGAGGTCGATTGCCCGTGACCCGGATTCGGTTCGTCTGCCGCAACCCGGGACGAGGAGCTCACCCCACCAGGAGGGGGATCTCCAATTCCTCGGGCATGAGACCGCCGTGATAGCAGCGGAGACGCTTGTCGAAACCCCTGGGGATCACCGCCTTGCCGGGCGGGGCCAGCAGAATCCGCTGGCCGAGGTGGCCCAACGTCTCCTCGGTGGGGTCCGGGCCGAACAGGAGGGCGGGATCGACCAACTCACCCTCTACTGACGCCGCCAGTTCGGCCATCAGCCCGGGGTCGCCCCAGAGATGGACGCCCCTGGTGTCCCCGGCGAAGCGCAGCGAGTCGAAGCGGGGGTCTCGCACCAGGATCTTGTCGTCTTCGGAGACCTCGATGAGACCGTGGTCGGCGGTCCCCAGCAGCGCCGCCCCGGGGGGCAGACGCCCGGCGATGCCCTCCCACACCCCGGCGGCGGCCTTGATGGCCTCGGTGAACTCGTCTGAGCCCTGGCCGAACATGTGCCCTGCCACGTCGACGAAGGGCACATAGGTGAAGACGAGCCTCCCCGGCTGCGCCGCCAGGCTCACCGTGGCCTCCACCAGGTCGGCCGTGTCCCAGGCGCCTTCGAAGCGTGCCCCCCGGTAGAGCACTCGTGTCAACGGAGTGGTCTGGAAGTCGGCGGGTTGGACGGTGATCGGCTCCACACCGGCGGCGCGAAGCCGCTCCCAGAGATTGGGCCGGGGGAGGAGCGACCCGTAGTCGTAACTCACCGTGTCTCCGTTCACGGTCACCCACTTGAGGGTGTTCACCACTTCGCCGAGGTCGGGATACCAGCTCAAATGAGCCACCTGGCCGTGGCGGGACGGGGGGAGCGCGGTGGCCACCGTCGACAATGAGACCGACGTGGTCGAGGGAAAGGGGGCATTGAGCATCGCAGCGAGTGAGGAGCGGAACACCTGAGCCCCGGGATGGGCGAGCTGGGCCATTCCCAACCCATCGAAGAGCACCAGCACGAGAGTGGCGCCGTCGGGGACCGCCGATCGATCGGCCATCCCCGGCGAAGGGGAGCCGCCGATCATGCGCCGCTCGATCTCGGAGACCAGGTTGACCAGGCTCGAACCGTAGTGCGAAGGCCGTTTTTGCATTGGTGGCAGGCTAGAAGGGGCGACTTCGACGTATCTGCCCCAGTGCGTATACTCGCCCGCGGTCGGTCCCCCAGACACAATGAGGCATGAGCCCATACTTTGAGAGCTACCTGACTGTTGGCGCCTTCGCCGCGATGGGCGCCGTTCTGGTGTTGGTGATGCTGGGTGTCGCATCTGTGTTGCGGCCGGTCAAGCCGACCAGGGCCAAGCAGATGACTTACGAGTGTGGGGTCGACCCGGTGGGGTCGGGCTGGAGCCAGACCTACGTTCGCTATTACGTGTTCGGCCTGCTGTTCGTGATCTTCGACGTCGAGGCCGTCTTCATCTTCCCGTGGGCGGTGCGAGTCGAGTCCCTGGCGGTGTTCGGTCTGGTCGAGATGGGTGCGTTCATCATCATCCTGTTCCTCGGCCTGGTCTACGCAATCCGCAAGGGAGTGCTGCGGTGGGATTGATCCAGAAGTTCGGGGCCCCCAAGCCGATCTCCTGGCTGCTCAACTGGTCCCGTCAATACTCGCTGTGGCTGTTTCAGTTCGGGTTGGCCTGCTGTGCCATCGAGATGATGGCCGCCTCGGGCCCTCGTTACGACTTCATGCGATTCGGGATCATCCCCCTCCCCGCTTCTCCCCGGCAGGCCGACCTGATGGTGGTGGCCGGCACGGTCACCGACAAGATGGCCCCCTCTGTGAAGCGTCTCTACGACCAGATGCCGGAGCCCAAGTACGTCATCTCCATGGGCTCGTGTGCCAACTGTGGCGGACCTTATTGGGACTCGTACTCGGTGACCAAGGGGGTCGACCAGATCATCCCCGTCGACGTCTACGTGCCCGGCTGCCCGCCCCGTCCCGAGGCACTGATGGACGGCATCGTGCTCCTCCAACGGCTCATCAAGAACGAAGACCTGAAAGAGAAGTGGAATCAGCGTGACCTCGAGCCCGTCTGAGACCGAAGCGCACCCACTCCAAGAACTGGCCGATCGGGTGGTCGCGGCCGTAGGCGGGACCGCCGACATCCAGTTCGACACGGTGAAGGTCAAGGTCCCGGTCGACTCCTGGGTCGAAGCGCACCGTGTGGCCCGAGACCAGCTCGACCTGGTGTTCTTCTCGTGGCTCTCGGCGATCGACTGGTCCAATGAGGTGGAGGCCGGGGATCCGCTCAAGGAGCAGGTCGAGGAGCGTATCGAGCTTCTCAGTGCCCTCTCCGACCTCGACGATGGCCACCTCGTCATCTTCTCCACCGACCTGTCCAAGGACGACCCCAGGGCACCGACCCTGATCGAGGTCTATGCCGGCGCCAACTGGCACGAGCGGGAGGCCTTTGAGATGTTCGGCATCGATTTCGAGGGTCACCCCAATCTCATCCACCTCTATCTGCCCGACGCATTCGTGGGGAACCCGCTGCGCAAGAGCTTTCCCCTCCTCAGCCGCGAGGTCAAGCCCTGGCCGGGCACGGTCGACGTCGAGGCCATGCCCCATTCGGACGCCGAGGAGCCATCGACCGAGAACCCCGAGTCATGACGACGATCGACCACGACACGATCCGCCATCTCAGTGAGACCCAGGTCTCGGTGGAGCTGCAGACCGAGGACATGACCCTCAACATCGGGCCGCAGCACCCGTCGACCCACGGCGTGCTCAGACTGGTGGCCCGGGTCGACGGTGAGCGTTGCTTCGATGTGCAGCCGGTCATCGGCTACATGCATCGAGGCTACGAGAAGCTCTCCGAGGTGAGGACATATCCCCAGATCGTCACCATCGTCAACCGCATCGACTGGGTGTCGGGCTACGCCAATGAGATCCCGTTCATCGTCGCCACCGAGAAGCTGATGGAGGTCGAGGTCCCCGAGCGCGCCCAGTACATCCGGCTGATCCTCACCGAGATGGCCCGCATCGCGTCACATCTGGTATTCAACGCCTCCTACCCGTTGGAGTTGGGGGCGGCCACACCTCTCTTCTTCGCCTTGCGCGAGCGGGAGAGAGTCCTCGACCTGCTGGAGAGCGTCACCGGGGGCCGGTTCCATCCCAACTTCAACCGGATCGGCGGGGTCAAGCCCGTCTACGCCGCCGGCTCCGCCACACGCAAGCTCTCCCAGGACCTGCCGGCGGGCTTTCTCCAGGCGACCCGTGATGCCATGGACAAGGTCATGACCGCGGTGGACGAGCTCGAGAGCCTGGTGGCGGGTAACGAGATCATCCTCGCCCGCACCAGGGGTGTCGGCGTGCTCCCTCCCGAGGTGGCGGCCGCCTATGGGGTGTCGGGCCCCAACCTGAGGGCGTCGGGAGTGCCTTTCGATCTTCGGAGGACCCAGGACTACCTCCCTTACGACCGTTTCGACTTCGATGTCGTCACCGGTGAGAACGGCGACTGCTGGGACCGGTGGTCTGTCCGTCTCGGCGAGATCAGGGAGTCGGTCAAGATCATCCAACAGGCCATCGACAGCATCCCCGCGGGTGACCTCCTGGCCAAGGTGCCCAAGATCATCAAGGTCCCCAAGGGCGAGACCTACGTGCGGGCGGAGAACCCCAAGGGGGAGATGGGTTATTACATCGTCTCCGACGGCGCCACCGGCCCCTATCGGCTGAAGATCCGCTCGGCGAGCTTCTCCAACATCTCCATCCTCCCCTGGATCCTCGAGGGGGTGCTGGTGCCCGACATCATCGCCATCATGGGCTCGCTCGACTTCGTGCTCGGGGATGTCGATAGGTGAGGGGGAAACCGTGACTTGCGGCGGTAGCCGCGCCCGACCGGCGTCTGTTTGCTCGACGAACTTCGTCAGGGGCGGCGTGGTCAGGGTGGATCCCCGGCCTCGCCCAGAGCATGCAGCCCGGGGGCAATCGAGCAAAGTCGGGCGCCATCATGATGCCTAATTGGGTGGTCGAACTCTTCTCCAACTTCTGGGTCTCCCTCGGGGGGAAGCTGCTTCTCGTGGCTTTGATGATCCCCCTCGTCGGCATGGTCATCGGCTTCGCCGAGATGAAGCTCTCGGCGAAGATGCAGGCCAGGGTGGGCCCTTACTTCGCCGGGGGACGGTGGGGATGGGCCCAGTTGATCGCCGACGGGGTGAAGTTCTTCCAAAAAGAGGACATCATCCCCGACGACGCCGACCGCCCGGTGTTCATGGGCGCCCCGATCCTGGTCCTGGTGGGCACGGTCGCCCTGTTGGTGGTGGTTCCCTTCGGCCCCAACCTGATCTTCCGCGACCTCGACGTGGGTATCTTCTACGCCCTGGCCATCTCCTCGCTCAGCACCATCGGTGTCCTCATGGCGGGGTGGTCGTCGGCCAACAAGTACTCGCTGATCGGAGGGCTGCGCGCCGCCGGCCAGTTGATCGCATACGAGCTCCCCCTGGTCTTGGCGGTGGTGGGTGCGGTGATCCTGGCAGGGACGATGAGCATGCAGGGCATCGTCCAGGCGCAGATCGACGCCGGCTACCCCTACATCATCTTGCAGTTCGTCGGTTTCGCCATCTTCATGATCGCCACCCTGGCCGAGCTGACCCGGATCCCTTTCGACATGCCCATCGCCGAGTCCGAGCTGGTGATGGGCTACCTCACCGAGTACTCCGGCTTTCGCTTTCTCTTCTTCTTCCTGGCCGAGTTCGCCAACATGTTCACCATGTCGGCGATCGCCGCCACCCTCTTCCTCGGCGGCTACTGGCTGCCCGGGGTGCCCGAAGACGTGCTGGAGTTCGCCGGGCCGATCATCCTCATCGCCAAGGTGTTCTTGCTCGTCTTCGTGATGATCTGGTTCCGCTGGACGTTCCCCCGCTTCCGTGAGGACCAACTGCAACGTCTCGCCTGGATCTGGCTGGTGCCCCTCGCCCTGCTCAACATCGCCGTCACCGCGACTCTGAAGGTGGTCCTCTGATGGCCGCGAACCGCAACCGGGTGATCCCGGGGACCGGGATGCTCAAGGGTCTCTGGGTGACCATCTCCACGATGTTCAAGACCATCTTCCTCCCCCACAAGTACCTGGCGACCGTCAACTACCCCAAGGTGAAGGAGACACCGGTGCCCCGGGCCCGTGGTGTCATCGCCCTCGACCAGGAGGCCTGCACGGTCTGCATGCTGTGTTCCCGCTCCTGTCCCGACTGGTGCATCTACATCGAGGGCCACAAGGACGAGATCCCGCCCGACAAGCCCGGTGGCCGGATCAAGGTGCGCAACAAGCTGGACCGGTTCGACATCGATTACGCCCTTTGCATGTACTGCGGGATCTGCGTCGAAGTATGTCCTTTCGACGCCCTCTTCTGGAGCCCTGAGTACGAGTACTCCGAGGCCCACATGGGTGACATGCTCCACGACATGGACCGTCTCCAGGATTGGCTGGCCACCGTTCCCGAGCCGCCGGCATTGGAAAAGTGACAGCTTTGATGGCCAACCGACTTTGCCCTCGCCGATGTTCGGATCCAGGCGTGAGTGCATACTCGTTCCTCTCAGATCAGGCTCAGGCAAACAGTCGCCGGTCGGTCGGCTGCTTGCGCACCCACAGCAAGGGAGTCTCGAGTTGACGTTCGCCGACTGGATATCCCAGCCCGTCAACTGGGTGTTCCTCGCCATCGGCCTGGTGGTGCTGTTCACCGGGCTCAGGGTGGTGACGGCCAAGAACGTGGTGCATGCCGCCCTCTATCTGGTGGGGGCCCTTGCCGGGACCGCCGGGTTGTTCCTGCTTCTCTCCGCCGAGTTCGTCGCCTGGGTCCTCGTCTTGGTCTACATAGGAGCTGTCATCGTCCTGTTCCTCTTTGGCATCATGATCACCCGCGCCCCCACCGGGCTCGACGAAGGTCTCGACTCCGACAACAAGGCGTGGCCCGCCTTGTTGTCTGTGGCCCTGTTCGTGGCGATGGGTTGGGGCTCGATCGAGGCGTTTGGGACCGATCAGGTGATCACCACCGGCTCGGCCACTTCGACCGAGCTACTCGGGGAGTCCCTCCTCGGCCGTTTCGTGGTCCCCTTCGAGGTGGTGTCCTTCGTCCTCCTCGCCGCCCTGATCGGTGGCATCACCATCGCCCGCCGCGACCTGACCCCGATCGAGGAAGAGGAGAGGGCGTCGGTATGAGGGCCCGCAGCACTCGATACCTGGCGCCCGGCACATCGCATAGCACCGGAGGTGCGCGGTGATCGTCAACCAGTTCCTCATCCTGGCTGCGGCGTTGTTCGCCTTCGGTGTCTACGGTCTGTTGGTCCGCCGCAACATCGTTCTCATCCTGTTGTCGGTCGAGCTCATGCTCAACGCGGTCAACATCAACCTGGTCGCCTTCGAGTCGATGTTGAACACGCCTGAGGCCGTTGGGCAGGTGTTTGCCATCTTCGTGATCACCGTCGCCGCCGCCGAGGTGGGGATCGGTCTGGCAATCGTCTTGATGATCTTTCGCAACCGCCGCTCCGCAAACGTCGACGATCTCAACCTGATGCGGTGGTAGGAGCAGACTGATGGTCGACCGACTCTGCCCTCGCCGTAGGTGGCTCTGATGAGTAATTGGCTGGTTCTCGCCGCTGAAGAAGGTGCTGTCATCGACGCGGCCACCGGTGGCTTCTGGGCAGACACCGCCGGGATCATGCTGGTGACGCCCTTTCTCGCCTTCCTGGCCATCCTCGCCATCGGCAAGCGACTCAAGCACCAAGGTGGCGAGATCGCGGTGGCCGCACTGGGCATCAACCTGATATGGGCCACCGTGTTGTTCGTCATGAACATGACCGGCGGTGTCCTCGACGAGACCACCTTCGAGGTCGGCCGACTGGGTGGCGACCTGGTCTTCGAGCTGGGATGGGTGGTGGACGGTCTCTCCATCATGATGTTCTTCCTGGTCAACTTTGTCGGCCTCCTGGTGTTCATCTACGCACTCGGTTACATGCGCGGAGACGTTCGGGTGCCGTGGTTCTTCGCCGCCTTCTCCCTGTTCGCCGGTTCCATGCTCATCCTGGTGGGCGCTCCCAACCTGGTGCAGATGATCATCGGCTGGGAGGGGGTCGGTCTCGCCTCGTACTTCCTGATCGGCTTCTACTGGGACGACCTCGACAACGTCAGGGCGGGCAACAAGGCCTTCCTCACCAACCGGGTGGCCGACATCGGCCTCATCCTGGGGACGGTCATCATCGGTGTCACCCTGGGCTCCTTCGACTTCTCAACCCTGGCCGAGGCCGCTGCCGAGCATGCCGAAGCCCTGAGTGCGGTGGCTTTCACCGGTGGTCTGCTCCTGTTCCTCGGCGCGATGGGCAAGAGCGCCCAGTTCCCATTTCACATATGGCTCCCCGACGCCATGGCCGGCCCCACGCCGGTGTCGGCGCTGATGCACGCCGCCACCATGGTGACCGCGGGGGTCTACCTGATGGCCAGGGTGTTCCCCCTCTTCCAGAATCTCGCCCAGGACACCAGGGTGTGGATGGTGGCCATCGGCGCCATCACCCTGTTCGCCATCGGGCTGCTCGCCCTCGTCGCCAATGACATCAAGCGAGTGCTCGCCTACTCGACGGTGTCCCAGCTCGGTTACATGATGACCGCGGTGGCCGCCGGCGGCTACACCGCCGGTCTGTTCCATCTCTTCACCCACGCTTTCTTCAAAGCACTTCTCTTTCTCGGGGCGGGCTCGGTGATCCATGCCGTCCACTCCAACAACATGAGTGACATGGGTGGGCTGCGCAAGCACATGCCCACCACCTTCTGGACTTTCGTCGTCGGGTCTCTCGCCCTCGCCGGGATCTTCCCGCTGGCCGGGTTCTGGTCCAAGGACGAGATCCTGGCGACTCTCGGCTTCGAGGGATACAACGCGGTGATGTGGATCGCCATCGCCGGCGCCTTCGTGACCGCTTTCTACATGACCCGCGCCGTCGCCCTCACCTTCTTCGGGACCTACAAGGGACATGGCGAGCCACACGAGTCGCCCCGGATCATGACCGGGCCGTTGATCGGGCTGGCGATCCCGTCGATCCTCTTCGGGCTGCTCAACATCCCGGGCGTCTCCTGGCCCGTCATCGGCAACTTCACCGAGTGGCTCGGGGTCAGGGTGGTGGCGATGGGCGACCACCATGCCGAGGGAATCGATTTCGCTCTCGCCGCCATCGGTCTGGCGGCGGCGCTGGCCGGTATCGCCGTCGGCTGGCTCATCTACGGCAAGGACCATGAGACCCAGGAGCAACGCGACCGCTTCAAGGTGCCCGCCCTCTACCCCTTGCTCCGTCGCAACTACTACATCGACGACGCCGCCCTCGGGGTGGTGGGGGTCACCGCCGGGCCGCTCGCCAGGTTCGTCGACTGGACCAACAACTACATCATCGATGGAATTGTCAACATGGTAGGCGGGCTCACCAAGGCCCTAGGGGGTCTGGTCTACAACGGTCTCGACCAGCTCGGTGTCGACGGTGTCTTCAACGGGCTGTCGGCCGCGGCCGACAGCGCCGGCTCGGCGCTGCGCAAGATGCAGACCGGCCGTGTGCAGCAGTACGCATCGGGCTTTGTGGCCGGGGCGTTGATCCTCGTCGTCTTGTTCGTGTTTGTGATCTAAGGAGAGGCTGAGAGCAATGGAATGGTTAGAGACCTGGGGACTGACGATCACCGTCTTTCTGCCGGTGGTGGGTGCCCTTCTCCTCGGGTTCATCAACCGGGACAACGAGGATGCCCTCAAGCGCACGGCTCTGGCCGTCGTCGTGCTGGCGTTCGCCGCCTCTGTTGCGGTAGTCGCCGGGTTCGAATTCGCGGGTGGCCCCTACAACACCTATCAGTTCGAGGTCAACCAGACCTGGATCGGCGCGATCAACGCCAACTACCACGTCGGGGTGGACGGCATCAGCCTCCCCCTCCTCGTGCTCTCCACTTTCGTGATGACTCTCGCGGTGATCTACTCGTGGAACCACTGGGAGGAGCCGAAGAACCCCAAGGCGTTCCTCATCCTCATGCTGATCCTGGCCACCGGGCTGAACGGCACCTTCGTCGCCCTCGACCTGGTGCTCTTCTTCATCTTCTTCGAGATCGTACTGCTCCCGATGTACTTCATGATCGGGATCTGGGGTGACAAGACGCCGCGGATCGTGCCCGGCTTCTCGAGGCCGTTCGAGACCCGGCTCTACGCCGCGATCAAGTTCTTCCTGTTCACCTTGTTCGGCTCGGCGTTCATGCTGTTGGGATTCCTCGCCCTCTACTTCGAGTCGGGCGACTCCCGCTTCGGCAACACATTCGACATCTCCCAGCTCACCCAACTGGGTGCCGAAGGTGCGTTCACCGGGGACTTCGCCTTTCTCGTCTTCGGGGCGATGTTCCTCGGATTCGCGGTCAAGGTCCCGATGTGGCCGCTACACACCTGGCTGCCCGACGCCCACACCGCCGCCCCCACCGTGGGCTCGGTGTTGCTGGCGGCCATCATGCTGAAGCTGGGCTCTTACGGGTTCATCAGGATCTCGCTGCCGATACTCCCCGAGGAGGCGGTCACTTGGGCTCCGTTCATCGCCATCCTCGCCGTCATCGGGATCATCTACGGGTCGTTGGCCTGTCTCGCCCAGACCGACATGAAACGGCTCATCGCCTTCTCCTCGGTGGGCCACATGGGATTCGTGATGCTGGGCATCGCCACCATGACCGACATCGGGATCAACGCCTCCATCATCGGGATGGTGGCCCATGGCCTGATCACCGGGCTGCTCTTCTTCCTTGCCGGGTCGATGTCGCATCGCTACCACACCAGGGAGATGGCCCGTCTCGGGGGGAACATCAAGCTGATGCCGGTGATGGGCGGGATTTTCGCCTTCACCGCCATGGCCTCCTTGGGCCTGCCCGGTCTCGCCGGGTTCTGGGGGGAGTTCATGTCGCTGGTCTCGGCGTACAACCCACTCGACGGACTGTCGCTGGGGGTGTTTCGCACGGCGATGGTGCTGGGGGCGATCGGCACTGTGCTCACCGCCGGTTATATGCTGTTGATGCTGCAGCGGGTCAACCTCGGTGAGCCCAGCACCGAATGGGAGGGCCATGAGTTCCACGACGTCGACCGCTTCGAGCTCACCGCGTGGGTTCCGCTGATCATCCTGATCGTGATCATCGGGTTCTATCCCAGGGTGATATTCGACACCACCACCGACGCGGTGACCTCACTGGTCGACATGGCCTTCGGCACCGACACCACCGCTTCGCTCCCCACCCTGGCCAGGGGCGGCTGACGGGTGCCGTTCGAGATCGACTATCTGGCGCTCGCCCCCGAGCTGATCATCGTCGGGACGCTGATCCTCGTACTGGTGCTCGATCTCATCCTGCCCCGTCCCCAAAAGTACTGGACGGCGACGGTGGCGGTGGCCGGCACCGCCCTCGCCCTGCTCCCCTTGGGGCTATTGGCCTTGAACGACGAGACCATCTCGATGTTCGACGGCTCGTACGTGGTCGACGACTTCGCCCTGGTGCTCAAGGGCCTGTTCCTGGTGGCGGCGTACCTCGTCTTCCTCATGTCGCACCACTACATCGAGTCCGAGCGCTACTACCAGGGCGAGTACTACTTCTTGTTGCTGGCTTCGGTCCTCGGCTCACTGGTGATGGCCTCCTCACGCGACCTGATCGTGCTCTTCATAGGTCTCGAGCTGGTCACCGGGCCCCTCTTCCTCCTCGCCGGGTGGCGGAAGGGGGATGTGAAGTCGAACGAGGCGTCGATGAAGTACTTCATCCTCGGGGTGTTGTCGACCGCGATCCTGCTGTACGGGATGTCACTCGTGTTCGGGCTCACCGGCGAGGTGAGCTTCGCCGGTATCGCGGCGGCCACCGCCGGCATGAGCGATGAGCCGGCGCTGGTCATGGCGATCTTGTTCATGATGGTTGGCTTCGGATTCAAGATCGCGGCCGTGCCCTTCCACTTCTGGGCTCCCGACACCTACGAAGGGGCCCCCACCCCGATCAGCGCATACCTCTCGGTCAACTCCAAGGCGGCCGGTTTCGTGGCGATGCTCATCGTGATGTACCAGGCACTGCCCGGTGCCTCCGACGTCTGGGCCCCCATCCTGTGGCTGCTGGCCGCGCTGTCGATGACCATCGGGAACCTCTCGGCGTTGCGTCAGACCAACATCGTCAGGTTGCTCGCCTACTCCTCGGTGGCACAGGCCGGGTTCATGTTGGTGCCGTTTGCCGCGGCGGCGGTGGCCGGGGCCGACCTGCAACAGGCGTTCGGCGCCACCCTCATCTACCTGGTCATCTACGCAGTGATGAACCTGGGCGCGTTCGCCGTCGTCATCGCGGGGGCCCGCAAGACCGCCTCGGGGGAGCTCTCCCGGTGGGCGGGTCTGGCCCGGGTCGATCCCATCCTCGGGGTGTTGACCGCGGTGTTCTTCTTCAGCCTCGCCGGGATCCCGCCGCTCGCCGGCTGGTTTGCCAAGTTCGAGATGTTCCGCTCGGTGATCATCGCCGATCCGGCCACCATCTCCCTTGCCGTCATCGCCGCAGTGAACACGGTGATCGCCCTCTATTACTACGCCAAGGTGATCAAGAGTGTGTGGCTCGACGACCCGGTTGGAGAGTTCCCCGGCGATGCAGCGGCTGCTCCCGCCGGCTCGCTCCGGCTGGCCCTCGGGGTCGCGGTCGCCCTCACCGTGGCGATCGGCGTCTACCCGAGCATGGCCACGTTCGTGAGAGACGCGGCCCAGGTCCTCGCCACCGGGGGCTGACCGCGCCCTCAGGCACGGGTGGCCCGGCTCCGGCGCGCCGCCCGGTACTCGCGGTCCAGCAACGACCAGAGGGTGTGGTCCACCCAGTTGCCCCGAATCAACAACTCCTCGCGGAGGATGCCCTCCCTCGTGAAGCCAAGCTTCTCGGCCACCCGGTCGGAGGCGTCGTTTCCCACGGCGATGCGGAGGACCACCTTGTGGTAGCCCAACGAGTTGAAGGCCTCGTCGAGGAGCAACCCCACCGCCATGGTGCACACCCCCCGGCTGGTCTCGTCGGAGCGGACCCAGTAACCCACTTCGGCGATCTTGCCCAGCTTGGAGACCGTCCAGAACGAGATGTTGCCGAGGTGGCGTCTCGGGTCGTCTTTGTTCCTGATCGAATAGTCCCAGGCCCTCTCCTCTTTCCAGGCCTGGAGCGACTCGCGGATGAAGGCTGCGGTGTCCGAAGGCGTGTAGTCGAGCCTCGCCCAAGGGAGCCACTGGTTCAGATCGGGTAGCGACGCCCGGATGGCGTCGTCGAGCGTGGGCGCATCGCGACGGGTGAAACGCTGAAGCGTCAGCCTCTCATTCTCCAGTAGCGGCCGTGGCACCGGGTCAGGCTACAGGCGGGCTTAGTCTTCACGACATGTGGGATCGACTCCATCTGCTCGACAGTCATCCCGAACCGGGCGACCGGCCCATGGCCGCGGTCCTGGCGCCCCTGTTCGAGGACGAGTCGGGCGAGGTCAGAGTGGTGTTGACCAAGAGACCGGACACGATGCCCACCCATGCCGGCCACATCTCTTTCCCGGGCGGTAGACCCGATCCGGGGGACCGTGGCCCGGTGGAGACCGCGATCCGCGAGGCCAGAGAGGAGGTCGGCATCGACGAGCACCAGGTCGAAGTGCTCGGCTTCTTGGCGCCGATCGACACCGTCGAGTTCACACTGCTGGTCGTCCCGGTGGTGGCGCGCATTGCCACCCCGCTCGGCCTGGTCCCCTCCGAACGGGAGGTGGCGAAGATCTACACGCCGCCGCTCGCCGATCTCGCCGACGAGTCCAACTGGTGGCACCTTCCTTGGAACGGTTGGAAGGTCTGGTACTACGACCTCGAGGGTGACACTCTCTGGGGCGCTACCGCCCGCATGGTGCGCCAAATGCTCGGTCTCGACGAATAGGCCAATCGGCCCCTATGCGTCGGGCTCACTTCTGACGAAGTTCAAACGTGAGATCAAGCGCCCATGTGGCGGCGCAACAGCGGTTCCATCGCTATGTGGCTGTGCTCCTGGCGACGACGTTGCCGTTTGTGGCCGTCGTCGAGTACGCACGCGCCCAGGAAGGCGGGACGGCTGCTCTGGCCCGGCTGGTCGGTCCGTTGGTGTTCATGATTTGGGCAATCGTGGTCGCCAGGTCGGCGGAGCCCAAGGCGGTGCATCTCGTCCTCGGTGCGATGGGCTTCATCGGTTCCCTGGTCATCATCGAGTCGCTCTTCGCCGCCGACGTGACCTCGTTCGACTTTGGCACGGCATACGGCTTGATGATGTTGTTCGCGGTCCTTGCCGGCACCCTCTCGATAGGCAGCAGGCTGGTCTGGGCGGGGGGTCTGGCCTCCTGCATCGCGGCCTGGGTCATCACCGTCGGGGTTCTCACCGGCGACCCGATCGATGCGATGGGCGTCAGGGTCGTCGTCGCGGTCGCCGGGGTCATCTTCACCACTGCTCTCGTCGCCGAGCTGTACGACCAGCTGACCTCGGCAATCCGGGCCTACGACCGATCGCGACGTCTCCAGGATGCCGTGGCGCGGTGCTCGGAAGCACTGTTGGTCCATCCCGACTCGTTCGCCCTCCACGAGGCGGTTCGGGCGATGTTCGAGGCCACCGACGCCGACTACGCGTACATCGATCGCACCATCGACATGGGGGACGGTCTCGGTTGGGAGATCGTCGCCAGTGCCTCCGCCCATGGAGACGAGACCGGAAACGGATGGCGGGTGGGTCGATACGCCTCGATCCCGACCACATTCGAGACGCTCCGCCTGGGCAAGGCCTCCGTCATCCACACCAGCGATCTGATCGAGGCCGAACGCGAGCTCTATGAGCGAGACGACATTCTCTCCGAGTTGTGCGTGCCCATCTTCATCGGTGAGGAGTTCAGGGGAACCATCGGCTTCGTCGAGTACACCAAGGAGCGAAGTTGGTCCTACGACGAGATTCAGACCCTGTGGCGGGCCGCAGACATGGTGGGAGCCTATTGGCGACGACAAGACGACGCCGACGCCCTGCGGGCCTCCAACGACTCCAAGGACAAGCTCCTGGCGTCGGTGTCTCACGAGATCAGGACCCCGCTCACCGCGATCGTGGGGCTTTCGGAAGAGATCGTCTCCAGTGGGGCCACGATGAAGGGGGACGAGCTCGACGAGCTCTGTGGGATCATCGCAGTCCAGAGCCGGGAGCTGGCCGAGCTGGTCGAGGACCTGTTGGTGGCCTCACGGGCCGATTTCGGCAACCTCTCGATCCGCGCCGAGACCATCGATCTGCGCGATCAGGTCGAGCGAGTGCTCGAAGGGCTGCGTGAGTCGACCCATGACCAGAAGACGGTCACGTTCGAGACGGAAGCGTTGACCGCCTGGGCCGATCCGCTCAGGGTCCGTCAGGTCATCCGCAACCTGGTCACCAACGCCATCAAGTACGGTGGTGACCAGATCATCGTCACCATCCGTGAGAACGCCGACATGGCGACGGTGGTGGTGACCGACAACGGGACGGGGGTGGCGGAGAACGAGGCCAAGCTGATCTTCGAGCGGTACTACCGGAGCGCCCAGTCGCCCACCCAGCCTGGTTCGGTTGGCATCGGCCTCGCTGTCTCCAGGCAACTCGCCGAGATGATGGATGGCACGCTCACCTATGTTTCGCGCGATGGACAGCACCATTTCGAGCTCGCTCTCCCACTGGCCTCGAATACCGCAGACGTGCTCGTCCCAGCACCCGTCTGATTCGCCGCCGTCCCACGATTGCGTACAATTCTGCGTGGGGCTATGAGTTCTTCCGCTCTCAGACGACGTATCTTGATTGGTGCGGCAATTGCCGCATTTGTGGTGCTCACCGGGGGGGTCCTGTTCGTCCTCTCGACGTGGGACGAGGTCAATCGGGTCACCATCGATCGCCCGGATCCCGACGATTCCGGGGGCCCGCTTGCCCAGGAGGACGAGACGCCCGACGACAGTGACGAGGCGGTGGCGCAACCGACATTCGACCCTGATCGAAAGGTGTTCCTGCTCGTTGGATCCGACTCGAGGGAGGACCTCGACGACATCGAGGGCTTCGGCGAGTTCGACGGCAACCGCGCCGACGTCGTCATGATCTTGCTCAAGGACGGGTTCAAGACCGGGCTCTTGTCGCTTCCCCGTGACCTCTTGGTGGATAGCCGCTGTGAAAGTGGCGAGGACCGACTCAGCGCCATGCTGCAGGGTTGCCGCACCATGAATGGCGCCACCCTGCTGACACTGACCGTCGAACAGCTCATAGGCCAGACCATCGACCACTTTGCCCTCGTCGACCTCGCCGGGTTCCCCGAGGCCGTCGACGCGGTGGGGGGCTATGAGATCTGCGTGGAGCGGCCGGTGCGTGATCAGCGGGCGAAACTCGAGCTGGCAGCGGGGTGCACCCTCGCCACCGGCGAGCAGACCCTGGCCTGGATGCGGTCGCGTCGCACCCAGGAGCTGACCGAGGATGGCTGGCGCGTCATGCCCGGAGTCAACGACCTGGTGAGGAATGAGCGCCAGAGGTCGTTTCTCATCGACATGATGGGGCGGTTCGCCGACCTGACCAGTCCTCAGGACATGGCAGCTGCCGGCCAGGCGGTGGCACCGTTCGTCACGGTCGACTCCGAGCTCAGTCTCGTAGATGCCGTGAATCTGGCTTGGACCCTGCGCGGTCTCGGATCGGGCTCGATCGTGGAGTTGGAGGTGCCTGTCTATGACGCCACAACGGAGACCGGCGCGGCAGTGCTCCTCCCCTCTGAGCCCATCGACGAGCTGGTGGCCGAGTTCCTGTCGGCGACTGCTACCGACAGGGGCGTCGTCCTCGGCGCGACCGGCTAATGAGCGTCGCCGGACTGGTCGCATATCAGCAGAGGTATCTGGATTCACAGGGGTTTCGCCCTTGATGAGGACCGTCCCGAGTAATACGCTGGGGGCGTGATGCACGATCTCAACGGCGCGTGGTGGTCTTCGGTCTAGCGGACGACTCTCACCTGCCATGATGTCGCCGCCGGGCTCCCGGCGGCTTTTTGTTTGAACGAGGATCGAAATGACAGATCGAAAACGTGTCTTTTCGGGGATGCAACCCACCGGAGGCGGGGCCCATGTGGGCAACCTGATCGGTGCCTTCAGCAACTGGGTGGGGATGCAGGAGGACTACGACACCATCTACTGCGTCGTCGACCTCCACGCCATGTCCACCCCTTACCAGCCGGCCGAGCTGTCCGAGTCCCGGGTCTCTATAGCCAAGATGATCCTCGCCGCCGGCGTCGACCCCCAACGGTCCTTGCTCTACTACCAGTCGGAGGTGCCCCAGCACACCGAGCTCTGCTGGATCGTCGGCACCCTCGCCGGGGTGGGCCAGCTGCAGCGGATGTCACAGTTCAAGGAGAAGTCGGACCGCTCCGGACAGGGGTTCGGGCTCCTCGCCTACCCGGTGCTCCAGGCGGCCGACATCCTCATCCACCGGGTGCACGCGGTGCCGGTGGGTGACGATCAGGCCCAGCACCTCGAGCTGACCCGCGACCTGGCCGAACGGTTCAACAGCCGTTTTGGCGATGTCTTCCCGGTCCCGGAGCGGATCACTCCCGAGATCGGCGCCCGGGTGATGTCCCTCCAGGACCCAATGGTCAAGATGTCCAAGTCCGACCCCAACTCCAAGGCCACCGTCTACCTGACAGACACGACAGACGAGATCATGAAGAAGGTGAGATCGGCGGTCACCGACACCGGCACCGAGGTCGCCTACGACTGGGAGGGCAAGCCCGGGATCTCCAACCTGTTGGAGATCTTCTCCCATTTCAGTCGCCGTCCCATCGACGATCTGGTCGCCGAGTACGACTCGGGTGGCTACGGGACCTTCAAGACCGCGGTGGCCGAGGCCGTCGCCGACGGGATCAAGCCGATTCGCGAGGCATACGAGGGGCTGTCGGACGCCGAAGTGTTCCGGGTGATGGCCGACAGCGCGGCGCGGGCACGGGTCTCCGCCGACGCCACCATGGCCCAGGTCAGGCAAGCGGTCGGTCTCGTCTAACGCGAGCAGAGCGGGGTCAGGCAGCCTGTTCGAGCAGCTCGGAGGGGAGGAGGAGGACCAGCGCCACCAGGAGATTCCAGCCGGAGTGGATGAAGATCGCCGGCCCGAGGCGCCCCTGTCGCTCGGTGACCCAGGCGAGGAGCAGACCGAGGATGAAGATCGGCGGCAAGACCACCACCGCCGACTGCCACAGACGGTCGAAATCGAGGCCGTCGAAGTGGATCAAGGCGAAGACGGCGGCGCTGACGACAATCGCAAACCTCCTCCCCCGGGGCTGGAGTGCCCTCAACAGCACGCCGCGATACACCAGCTCCTCGGTGATCGGTGTCATCACCACCGCCAAGGTGACCAGAGCCATTCTGAGGAGGACGGTGTCCGCTTCGGCGAAGATGTCGATGAGCACCTGTGGGGGGCCGCCGTCCGGGAGCAGCAAGTTGCCGATGGGGAGCATCACCAGGGCGAGGGCGATCTGGGCGAGGAGCCCGATCCCAATGTAGGTGACGTCTCGGCCCCGCACGCTGAACCCGATTCCCGGATCGTCCTTGTGTCGGGAGAGCAGCCAGAAGGCGACGAGGATCCCGAGGTACTGGCCGATCAAGCCAACGATGATCAGCCAGTCGTCGACTTCGAGGGCGAGACCGGTGACGGTGAAGACCGCGCTCCCCAACAAGCCACCCAGCCAGACCAAGACGAAATCGACTAATGACCAAGATCTAGGCACCGGGGGGTGAGCCTACAACTGCGATCACCCGGGCCACTGTTACCCTGCGAGACCACCAGCGCTGGACAAGGATCGGCATATGGAAATCGACATCGGCATCGGCAAGTCGGGTCGGCAGGCCTTCGGCTTCGACGACATCGCAATCGTCCCTTCTCGTCGCACACGCGACCCCGACGACGTCGACATCTCCTGGCAGCTCGACGCTTTCAAGTTCGAACTCCCGATGATGGGCTCGGCGATGGACTCTGCGATCAGTCCCGAGACCGCGGTGACCATCGGCAGTCTCGGTGGCCTGGCCGTGCTCAACCTCGAGGGTCTGTGGACCAGATATGACGACCCGCTGCCGTATTACGAGGAGATAGCAGAGCTACCCGACGAGAAGGCCACCCGTCGGATGCAGGAGATCTATCTCGAGCCGGTCAAGCCGGAGTTGATCACCGCGCGCGTCGCAGAGGTCGAGTCCTCCGGCGTGGTCACCGCCGCCAGCCTCACCCCCCAGAAGGTTGGTGACTGGGCACCCAAGGCGCTGGAGGGGGGCCTCGACATCCTGGTCATCCAGGGGACGGTGGTCTCCGCCGAGCACGTGTCGAGTCGTGAAGAGCCTCTGAACCTCAAGGAATACATCGCCGACTGCCCGGTGCCGGTCATCGTCGGGGGATGCGCCAGCTACTCCACCGCCCTCCATCTCATGCGGACCGGGGCCGTCGGTGTCCTGGTCGGAGTGGGCCCGGGTGCGGCGTGCACCACCCGTGGGGTCCTTGGTGTCGGCGTGCCACAGGCAACGGCTATCGCCGATGCCGCCGGGGCACGGATGCGATATTTGGACGAGACCGGGAGATACGTCCACGTGATCGCCGATGGCGGGATGCGCACCGGTGGTGACGTCTCCAAGGCGATTGCCTGTGGGGCCGATGCGGTGATGATCGGATCACCACTGGCCTCGGCCACCGAGGCTCCCGGCAAGGGCTATCACTGGGGCATGGCGACCTTCCACCCCACCCTGCCCAGAGGGGCGCGTGTCAGGGTGGGCGACCGGGGGACTCTCCAGGAGATCCTGGTGGGCCCCGCTCACGAGAACGACGGCAGGCGCAACCTGTTCGGCGGCCTCCAGGTGTCCATGGCCACCACGGGCTACTCCGATGTGAAGGAGTTCCAGAAGGCCGAGGTCATGATCGCCCCGTCGCTGCAAACCGAGGGCAAGTCGCTGCAACGGTCCCAAAAAGTCGGGATGGGATGACGCCGGGGGGAGACGAGCCCACCGTCCTGGTCGTCGACTTCGGCGCCCAGTATGCCCAGCTGATAGCCCGAAGAGTCCGCGAGGCACACGTTCGCTCCGAGATCGTTGCCCGCACCATCAGCGCCGCCGAGGTCAAGGAGAGACGCCCCGTCGGATTGATCCTCTCCGGTGGCCCCGCCTCGGTCTACGCCGACGACGCTTACCGGATGGACGAGGACATCCTCGGACTGGGGATCCCGACCCTCGGGATCTGTTACGGCCATCAGCTGCTCGCCGATCTGGCCGGTGGGGAGGTGGCCAACACCGGCGACGCCGAATACGGAAACACCTCCCTCGAGGTGGTGGCCGACTCCGTGCTCATGGCCGACCTGCCGCCCAGTCAGCAGGTGTGGATGTCACACCGCGATCAGGTGACCAAGGCGCCACCCGGATTCACCCGGGTTGCCACATCGGAGGGAGCGGCTGTGGCGGCCATGGAAGACCCCGATCGAGGTCTCTACGGGGTCCAGTTCCACCCCGAGGTGGCCCACACCCCCCGGGGCGAGGAGATACTGAAGCGATTCCTCTATGACGTCTGTGGTGCCATCCCCACCTGGACTTCGCACTCGATCATCGAGACCCAGGTGATGGCCATACGAGAACAGGTCGGGAATGCACGGGTCATCTGCGGCCTCTCGGGGGGTGTCGACTCCGCGGTGGCCGCCGCCCTCGTCGCCGAGGCCATCGGAGACCAGCTCACCTGTATCTTCGTCGACCACGGTCTGCTCCGAGCCGACGAGGCCACCCAGGTGGAGGAGACGTTTCGCTCCCATTTCGACGTCGATCTGGTCCACGTCAAGGCCGCCGATCGCTTTCTCGAGCAACTCCAGGGCGTCACCGACCCCGAGGAGAAGCGCAAGATCATCGGAGAGACTTTCATCCGCGTTTTCGAGGAGGCCGCCACCTCGGTCGGGAGCGCCGGCTACTTGGTCCAGGGGACCCTCTACCCCGATGTCATCGAGTCGGGCTCGGGCTCGGCGGCGATCATCAAGACCCATCACAACGTGGGCGGGCTGCCCGACGACATGTCTCTCGAGTTGATCGAGCCGCTTCGCGACCTGTTCAAGGACGAGGTGCGTGCCGTCGGTGAGGAGCTGGGTCTTCCCGAGGAGATCGTCTGGCGCCAGCCCTTCCCCGGACCGGGGCTGGCGGTGCGGGTGATCGGAGAGGTGACCCTGGACCGTCTCGAGCTGCTCCGCGCCGCCGACTCGATCATCCTCGAGGAGATAAGGCGCGCCGGTCTCTACCGTGAGATCTGGCAGGCGTTTGGGGTGCTCCCCGCCATCAAGACCGTCGGAGTCCAGGGTGACGGCCGGACCTATGCCTACCCGCTGATCGTCCGTGCGGTCACCTCCGAAGATGCCATGACGGCCGATTGGGCCCGCATCCCATACGACGTGCTCGAGAAGATCTCGTCTCGGATAATGAACGAAGTGCCGGGAATCAACCGTGTCGCATACGACATCTCGTCCAAGCCGCCGGCGACCATCGAGTGGGAGTGACTTAGGGCCGCCCATCACTCAAGGACAGGCCTACATCCTGCCGATACACACAGTGTTGGCGAGGGATAGTCCAATTGGATCCGAACACCCCTGAACTCACCCGCATCTTCCGGGAGGAGCTGGATGAACGCACGCGTCGTCTGGTCGCTGGCGCACGCGCCCTCGCCGAAGGTGAGCTGAGGGCGAACTCGGTAGCCGATCTCATCCGAGATGCCCACACCATCAAGGGCTCGGCCGGGATGCTCGGCTACGAGCTGATCAGGGACGGCGCCGGCCGTCTCGAGGAGATGTGGCGAATGGTGTTGGAGGGTGGGGCCCCCAGCCGGGAGCAGGTGGTGGCGATGGAAGCCCTCGCCGGGCGTCTCGGCTCTGCCGTCGACACCGCTCGAGACCTCGAGCTGCTCGCCCTTCTCGGCCGTCTCGACACCCCCGGGGACGAGGGTGAGACTCAACCGCCGGTGTTTCCCCTGCGGGGCCCTGACGTGGGGAGTCTCGGCGGTTTGCTCACCTCGGTCTCGGAGTCACTGCTGGCCGGCGCCACCAGGGTGGACACCGCCGATCTCTACAAGCTGATCAACCGCATAGTCGAGGTGGCGCTCGATGCCGAGGCCATCGCCGACCTCTCCCTGGTCTCGATCGAGGGAGCGGACCCAGAGTTGTTCCGCCGCACCTGGAGATCCCAGCTGGCGTCGCTCAGCGAGTCGATCATCGACATACAGACCCAGGCGGTCTCACTGGCCAACGTCTCGTTTTTCGAGGCGGTGTCGACCTTTCCTCAATTCGTGCGTTACCTGGGGCGGCGCTCCGCCAAGGACGTCCGCTTCGAGCTCACCGGTCACGATGTCCAGCTCGACCGTCAGATAGTCGATCTGATCCGGGAGCCGCTGCGCCACCTCCTCGTCAATGCAGTCGATCATGGGATCGAGCCTGCCGCGGTCCGGGTCCAGTCCGGCAAGCCGGCCACCGGCACCATCCGGGTCTCGGCCCGCGTCGTCGACGAACGGGTCGAGGTCTCGGTGACCGACGACGGGGCAGGGGTCGACTGGGGCAGGGTGGCCGAGGTGGCCCACCAGGCCGGGATGACGGTGACACCCCCCGACCTATCGCCCCTTCTCTTCCATCCCGGGTTCTCCACCCTCGCCCAGCCGACCGAGTTCTCCGGGGCCGGGGACGGTTTGTCGGAGGCCGCCGAGGCCGTCACCCACGTCCACGGCGCGGTCTCTATCGACTCCGAGGTGGGCAAGGGGACGACGGTGACGTTGACCCTTCCCTTCTCCATGGTGCTCCAGAACGTGGTCGTGGTCGCCGAGGGCGATGAGTTCTGGGGCATTCCCGAAGCATCGGTCGAGGCTTCGATGCCGCTCTCCACTGCCGAGTTCACCACCACGAGCAACGGGCGCGAGGTCAGGTTCGAGAGCGCCGCCGTCCCCGTGCTCCCCCTGTCGAGCGCGGTCGGGGCCGAGGAGCCTTCCGATGTCTCCGAGTTGCTCGTGGTGAACACCAGGTCGGGGCTCGTGGCGGTGACGGTGAGTGAGATCATCGACCGTCGCCGGGTGGCCGTGAAGAACCTCGGCCCGATCATCGAGGGCAACGGGGCGATCAAAGGGGCGGCTCTTCTCGGCGGCGGCCAGGTGCTGGTGGTGCTCGATCCCGACTTCCTGGGAATCGTCGCCCGCAATCGCCCCCATCTGATCGATGATCGGCCCAGGATCCTCGTCGTCGACGACTCCGCGGGAGTGCGTCAGCTCCTCTCGGCGACGCTCAGCGGCGCAGGGTTCGAGGTCGAGGTGGCGAGCGGCGCGCGGGAGGCCATGCTGGCGATGGCACGAGACAACTTCAGCGCCATGGTCGTGGACTACTCCATGCCCAGGTCCAACGGTGTGGAGTTGGTGCGGGCGATGCGGGCCGCCGACGTCCGCATCCCGATCGTTATGGTCTCAGGGGTGGCTACTCAGCAGGAGAAGGACGCCGCCTGGCAGGTCGGGGTGGACGCCTATCTGGACAAGTTCGATCTCCGTCAGGGAGTTCTCACCAAGACCTTGAAGCGGCTGATCGGTCTCGACGACGCCAACACCGCCTGACCCGAAACCGTCGACAGAACGGTTTCAGGGGGTCGGAAGGGGCGCCGATAACAGCCAGGGATGCCTGAACTGCCCCGTCTCGACGAGCTCCTGATGATCCTGCCGGCCGTGGTCGGCCTGGTCACGGTGTTTTGGGCATGGCGCATCACCGCGCACGGACGGGAGCGGGAGCGTGAGGTCCGTCGGCTCTCCGAAGAGGCGCACACCATCAAGAACGACTTCGTCGCCCTGGTCAGCCATGAGCTGCGCACTCCTCTCACCTCCATCGCAGGCTTCTCCGACACCCTGGTCGAGTCCTGGCAGGACCTCCCGGCCGAGGAGGTCGACGAGTTCATATCGATCATCCACAGACAGGCGATCTATCTGGGCGATCTCGTCGAGGACGTTCTCGTCATCCCACGTCTGGAGGCCAATCGCCTCAGTCTCGACCCCGACCTGTTCGATCTCGGGGAGCTCATCGAAGACGTCGCCCAGATGGTCTTCCCCAACGGCGGGCGCAAGTCGTCGCTCGTCTCGCTGCCCGACGGGGTGAGGGTATTCGCCGACCGGCGCCGGGTGCACCAGGTGATCCGCAACGTCATGGAGAACGCCCGCAAGTACGGGGGAGATCAGATCCTGGTCGAAGGGTTCGTGCTCGGCGACCAATACCTCATCATCGTCTCCGACAACGGCCCGGGAGTCCCCGACAAGGAGACCCAGAAGGTCTTCGAGGACTTCGAGCAGCTCTCGAAAGGTGATGCCCGGGACTCCAGTGGCATGGGTCTGGGCCTCCCCATCGCACGACGACTGGCCCGGGCCATGGGGGGCGACGTCTGGTATGAGCGCCGCTTCCCCACCGGAGCCCGCTTCTGTTACTCGCTGCCTCTCAACCGCCGGACCGTCCTCGTCGACGACGGGCCCCATCGCGAGGTCCTCCCCGAGGAGCAGGTCAGGGTGGAGCTGCCGGAGTCGGCCAGCCCCTCCCAACTGGTCTGATGACACGTATGTGATTCAGTCGTCTCCGCCCGGTACCATCGAGGTCCGATGCAGGAACAGACCCAGTGGTTAGTCGACGATGTCCCGACCGAGTCTCCCCTCTTCGCCGACCTCAACCCCACCCAGCGTGAGGCGGTGGCCGCTACCGAGGGCCCGGTGCTCGTGGTGGCGGGGGCGGGCTCGGGCAAGACACGGGTGCTCACCTTCCGCATCGCCCACCTGATTCGCGACCTGCAGGTAGCTCCGGACTCGATCCTGGCCATCACCTTCACCAACAAGGCGGCCAACGAGATGAGGGAGCGGGTTGCCCACCTCATCGGTGGGGTGGTCAAGTCGATGTGGGTGAGCACGTTCCACTCGTCCTGCGTGCGCATCCTCCGGCGCGAGGCGGCCCGGCTCGGCTACCGGTCGGGATTCACCATCTATGACGACGCCGACTCGCTGCGTCTGCTTCGGATGGTGACCAGGGACCTCGATCTCGACTCCAAGAGGTTCCCCGAGAAGGCGATGAAGGCGGTCATCTCCAACGCCAAGAACGAGTTGATCGACTACGAGTCGTTCGCCGATCAGGGCGATGGCTTCTACCACGAGCAGGTCGCCGACATCTATCGGCTGTATCAACAGCGTCTCGTCGAGGCGTCCGCCATGGACTTCGACGATCTGCTCATGGTCACCGTCGAGCTGTTCGCCGCCTTCCCCGACGTGCTCCAGCACTACCAGCACCGATTCCGATACGTGCTGGTCGACGAGTACCAGGACACCAACCGGGCCCAGTACATGCTGGTCAAACAGCTCACCGCGGTGCACCGCAACCTGTGCGTCGTCGGTGATTCCGACCAGTCGATCTACAAGTTCCGCGGCGCCGACATCCGCAACATCAGGGACTTCGAGGTGGATTACCCCGATGCCCGGGTGATCGTCCTCGACCAGAACTACCGGTCGACCGAGACCATCCTCGAGGCGGCCAACTCGGTGATATCCAACAACACCAAGAGAACTCCCAAGCATCTCTGGTCCGACCGGGGGGTGGGGGTGCCCATCACCCGGTTCGAGGCCGAGGACGAGCACGACGAGGCCGGGTTCATCGTCGACGAGATCGAACGGCTCCAGGGCGAGGGCTTCAACCTCGCCGACATGGCGGTCTTCTATCGCACCAATGCCATGTCACGGGTCATCGAGGAAGTGTTCGTCCGACGCGGGGTGCCCTATTCGGTGGTGGGGTCGGTCAAGTTCTACGACCGCAAGGAGGTCAAGGACGCCGTCGCCTACCTCAAGATGCTGGTGAACCCATCGGATGAGGTCTCTGTGAAGCGCATCATCAACGAGCCGCGCCGGGGCATCGGCAACACAACGGTCGCCCACATCGACCGGTTCACCCAATCCCGGGGGATCAGCTTCTTCGCGGGCCTGGGCCGGGTCGATGAGATCCCACAGCTCAACACCCGGGCTCAGAAGACGGTCCTCGAGTTCACCGGACTCGTCGACCTCCTCCGCCGGAAGGCGGAGGAGGGCGGGGTGGAGGCTGCAGCGCAAGCGGTCCTCGACGACACCGGCATGGTGGCCGGCTACGAGTCGGAACGGACCATCGAGGCCATGGGGAGGGTGGAGAACCTGAGAGAGCTGGTGGGGGTGGCCGCCGAGTTCGAGAGCTCCAACGAGGGAGCGATCATCGGGGACGAGCCCTATGACACCCTCGACAACATCCGGCGGCTGGAGGTGTTCCTCGAGGCGACCGCACTGGTGTCCGACATCGACGAATGGGATGAAGGAGCCGGGGCAGTCACCCTGATGACACTGCACACCGCCAAGGGCCTCGAGTTCCCCGTGGTGTTCATCGTCGGCATGGAAGACGGTGTGTTCCCCCACATGAGGTCGTTGGGTGACCCCGACGAGCTCGAGGAGGAGCGCAGGCTGGCATATGTCGGCATCACCCGGGCCCAGGACAAGCTCTACCTGACCTCGGCCTGGAATCGGATGCTATTCGGCGGCTCCAGCTACAACCCACCCTCACGCTTTCTCCAAGAGGTCCCCGAGGCTCTCGTCGAGAAGGCGGGAAAGCGGCAACGTCGCGACCCGGCCGAGCGGGCTGCCGCCACCGGCCCGAGGACCACGGTCTCCGCGGGTCAGGTGGGACCGGGCGACCGCGTCCGTCACGACAAGTGGGGTTTGGGAACGGTCCGGGAGATCGTCGGGGAAGGCGATCGGGCCGAGGCCGAGGTGATGTTCGACACCCAGGGGAAAAAGCGCCTCCTCCTGGCGTGGGCGCCCCTGGAGAAGGCGTGACCCGCCGGTCCTACTCCTCCTCGACCAGGTCCAACAGCTCCTCCCAGCTGGCAGTGAACTTCTCGACACCCTCCCTCTCGAGGGTCTCGACGACGCTGTCGTATTCGACTCCGACCGCTTCCATCTTCTCCAGCTGATCGTTGGCCCGTACGATGTCGACCGCATCGAAGGTGGCCGGGTTGGGGTCGCCGTGGTCCTGATAGGCGTCCATCGTCGAGAGTGGCATGGTGTTCACGGTGTCGGTCGCCACCAGGTTCTCCACATAGAGCAGGTCGCTGTATGCCGGGTTCTTGGTCGAGGTGGACGCCCAGAGTGGTTTCTGAGGCTTGGCGCTCCGGCCGGACAACTTCTCGAATCGGCTGTTGGAGAAGGTCTCGAGGAACAGCCCGTATGCGGCGCGGGCGTTGGCCACGGCCAGCTTGCCCTTCAGGTCATTGGCGTCGTTGCTGCCCACTTCGTCGAGACGGCGGTCGGCCTCGCTGTCGAATCGTGAGACGAAGAATGAGGCGACCGAAGTCATCGAGGAGAGATCACCACCGACCTCGAGGAGATCCTCGAGCCCGCGCATGTAGGCCGTCATCACCTCCTGGTAGCGCTGGAGGGAGAAGATGAGGGTCACGTTGACCGAGATCCCCTCACCGGTCAGTGCCCGGATGGCGGGGATGCCTTGAGGAGTGGCGGGCACCTTCACCAAGAGATTGTCCCGATCGATCTGCTTGACCCAGTCTCTCGCCTCGGCGATGGTGGCCTCGGTGTTCCCGGCGAGTGTGGGCGAGACCTCCACCGAGACGAACCCGTCGCGTCCACCGGTGGCGGTGTGGACCGGGGCGAGGACGTCACACGCTCGGGTCAGGTCCTCCGCCATCAGGCTCTTGACGATCTCCTCGGTGGGAACACCGGCCGACTTGAGATCCATGAGCTGTTCGGTGTAGTCGTCGGACCCGCCGATGGCGCTGGCGAAGATGGTGGGGTTGGAGGTGACCCCGGTCACTGCGTCTTGCTTCACGCGGCGGGCCAGTTCACCGGAGTCGAGCATCCGTTTGGAGATCTGGTCCGACCACACGCTGACCCCCGCTGCCGCCAATGCGTGGAGATTCGAGATCGGCATGTCCCCAATCGTAGGGGGTTGCGGGAGAAGCGCAGACAGGAGACGGAGAGAGACCGAACGGCCGGACGTGAAACCACAACCGGCACATGGTCGAGGGTCGCTAGCCTTGCCCGCCGCTGATGCCACGACGGATCCTCATCGCCAAACCCGGTCTCGACGGGCACGATCGGGGCGCCAAGGTCATCGCCAGAGCGCTGCGCGACGCGGGGCACGAGGTCATCTACTCGGGGCTGCATCAGACCCCTTCCCAGATCGCGGAGACCGCGGTTCAAGAAGACGTCGACGCCGTCGGGCTCTCCTCTCTGTCCGGGGCCCACAAGACCCTCTTCCCCCAGGTGGTCACCGAGCTCGCCGACCGTGGCTCCTCCGACATCGTGGTGTTCGGGGGAGGGGTCATCCCCGACGCCGACATCCCCGCCCTCACCGCTGCGGGCATCGCGGTCATCTTCACGCCGGGCACCTCCCTCGGAGAGATCTCGAGATGGGTCCAAGAGAACATCACCGCAAAGGGTCTAGAGGAAGGCAAGCAATGAAGATCCACGAGCACCAGGCCAAGCAACTCATGGCCGCCCGGGGGATCCCGGTGCCGATGGGTCGTGTCGCCCGTTCGGTCGACGAGGCCGTGGCTGCGGTGCGACCACTGGTCGAGGAGACCGGCAACCCTGTGGTGGTGTTGAAGGCACAGGTCCATGCCGGGGGTCGGGGCAAAGGCACCTTCAAGGAGCATCCCGAGGTGCGTGGTGTCAATGTGATCACCGATGGCGTGGAGGGCGGGCCCTCGGCTGCCGAGGAGAAGGTGAGAGAGCTGGCCCAGCAGATGTTGGGCGGCACCCTGGTCACCGTGCAGACCGGCGAGGAGGGCAAGCAGGTCAACCGGCTCTACGTCGAGCAGGGAGTCGACATCGCCCGCGAGCTCTACCTGGCGGTGCTCCTCGATCGGGCCGTCTCGCGCAACATCGTCATGGCCTCGACCGAGGGAGGGGTGGAGATCGAGAAGGTGGCCGAGGAGACCCCCGAGAGGATTCTCCGCGCCGAGATCGACCCCGCCATCGGCTTGGCCCCCTTCCAGGCCAACGAGCTCGCCCACGGCCTGGGGATCGAGGGAGACGCGGCCAAGAGCTTCACCAAGTTCGTCATGGCACTGGCCGGGGCGGCGGCCGACCTCGACACCGACCTCATCGAGATCAACCCCGTGGTGGTAACCGGGGACGGCCAGGTGATTGCCCTCGACGGGAAGATGTCCTTCGACGACAACGCCCTCTATCGGCACCCCGACATCGCCGACATGAGAGACGAGACCGAAGAGGACCCTGCCGAGCTGGCGGCCAAGAACGCCGGGCTCAACTACATCAAGCTGGATGGGACCATAGGCTGTCTGGTCAACGGGGCCGGCCTGGCCATGGCCACCATGGACACCATCAAACACGTCGGAGGCGAGCCGGCCAACTTCCTCGACGTGGGTGGCGGGGCCACCGCCGACCAGGTGACCACCGCCTTCCAGATCATCACCAGGGACCCCAACGTCAAGGGCATATTCGTGAACATCTTCGGAGGGATCATGCGATGCGACGTGATCGCCACCGGCATCGTCGAGGCCGTGGAGCGGGTCGGCCTCCAGGTCCCGTTGGTGGTCCGTCTCGAGGGAACCAATGTGGAGCAGGGAAAGAAGATCATCGAAGAGTCAGGGTTGGAGGTCACCAACGCCGACAGCCTCCGCGACGGGGCCGAGAAGATCCTGGAGCTCACGGGGGCGTCACGATGACCATCCTCGTCGACAAGAGCACCAGGGTCCTGGTCCAAGGGTTGGGGAAGACCGGTCAGTTCCACACCGACAAGGCGATCGCCTATGGCACCCAGATGGTGGCCGCCGTCCACCCCTCCCGGGCGGGGACCGAGTCCCATTTCGAGGGGGAGACCGATCATTCCGGGGTCCCCGGGAGGGACGACAGCTACTCGGTCGACCTGCCGGTCTATGCCACGGTCAAGGAGGCAGTGGCGGAGACCGGTGCCGACGCCTCGGTGGTCTACGTGCCGCCGCCTTTCGCCGCCGACGCCATCATGGAGGCGACCGCGGCCGGGCTGGACCTGGTGGTGGCCATAACCGAGGGCATTCCGGTCTCCGACATGATCAAGGCGAAGCGATACCTCCAGGGCCGCGGCACCAGGCTCGTCGGGCCCAACTGCCCCGGGGTCATCACTCCCGGAGAGTGCAAGATCGGGATAATGCCCGGCTACATCCATCAGCGGGGCCGGATCGGGGTGGTGTCCCGCTCGGGGACCCTCACCTACGAGGCGGTCCACCAGCTCACCCTGCTCGGCCTGGGCCAGACCACGGCGGTCGGCATCGGTGGCGACCCGGTCAACGGGACCAGCTTCGTCGACTGCCTCCGCCTCTTCGAGGACGACGACGAGACCGAAGGTGTCGTCATGATCGGTGAGATCGGCGGCAGCGCCGAGGAGGAGGCGGCCGAGTTCGTGAAGACCGAGATGTCCAAGCCGGTGGCAGGTTTCATCGCCGGGACCACGGCCCCTCCGGGCAAGCGCATGGGTCATGCGGGCGCGATCGTCAGCGGAGGCAAGGGCACCGCCGAAGCCAAGATCGAGGCGATGCATGCAGCGGGGATCGTGGTGGCGGAGACGCCCTCTGAGATGGGGGAGGCGATGGCCCGTGCGCTCGGCTGAGAACCTCGCCGCGATCGAATCCGAAGGAAGACGCCTGGGTCTGGCGGCGCGGCGGGACCCCGATCGGCCGGTGCCCCAGTACCCCGGCTGGACCCTTGCCGACCTGGCGTCACACACCGCCTCGATTTTCGGGCGCACCACGCTGATATGCAAGGAGTTGCCCACCGAGCGGATCCCGGCTCCGACCCTCCCCGAGGGCAGCAACGTACTCGACTGGTACGACGCCACCCTCGATGAGATGCTTGCAGTGTTGACCGAGGCCGATCCGACCACCCCATGCTGGGGCTTCGGGCCCGATCCGAGTGTCGGATTCTGGGAGGAGCGAATGGTCATCGAGACCGGGGTCCACCGCTGGGACGCATATCAGGCGTTCGGTGAGGAGGACCGGCTCATCGATGTCGTGGTCAGGACGGGTCTCGACGAGTTCGGGGACATGTGGCTCCCCCAACTGGGAGACGTCCAGACGCTCGAGGTCACCTCCACCGATCTCGAACGAACCTGGGTGTACGGCGACGGTTTCCCTACAGCCGCCATCGAGGGCACCGCCTCCGATCTCTATCTGCGTCTGCTCTCCCGGCCATCTCCGGTAGTCCTTCCGGACGACTGGGCGGAGGCGGTGGACGGCCTGGCTCCACCCCCAAAGCGATAGATGACAGGGTGGTCCTCGAGGAGACCGACGGTTTAGCAGCCAAAGGGAAGGGCCCGGCCCCTAATCTCTCTGCCGATGGAATGGATACTCGTGGGCATCGTCGTTGTGATCGTCGCCCTGATCGTCGTCATCTACAACGGGCTCGTCCGGGATCGCAACCGGGTCGACAACGCCTGGTCCCAGGTCGATGTGCAGCTGGAGCGGCGATACGACCTCATCCCCAATGTCGTCGAGACGGTCAAGGGGTACGCCAGCCATGAGCAGCAGACCTTCGAACGGGTCACCCAGGCACGGAGTGCGGCTCAGTCGGCGCAGGGCCCGGCGGAGCAGGCCGGGGCCGAGAACTTCCTCACGTCGGCGCTGCGTCAGTTGTTCGCCGTCGCCGAGGCCTATCCCGAGCTGAGGGCATCAGAGAACTTCCAGGGGCTCCAGAACGAGTTGAGTGAGACCGAGAACCGCATCGCGGTCAGCCGCCAGATCTACAACGACACCGTCCTCACCTACAACAACAGGGTCCAACAGGTTCCCACCAACCTGGTGGCATCCACGTTTGGCTTCGCCGAGCGTGAGTTCTTCGACGCCGGCGACCAGGCCGAGGAAGCTCCCGCGGTCGAGTTCTGATATTGAGACGCCTGGTCAGGCTGCTGGTCGCCACCGCGCTGGTGGTGCTCCCCGTCCTCCCTGCAGTCGCCAAGTCGTATCACATCGCCGCGGCGGACGTCACCATCGAGGTGCAGCCCGATGGGTCGCTCCTTGTCACCGAGCGCCTCACCTACGACTTCTCGGGCTCGTTCAGCGGCGCCTATCGCGACATCCCGATCCGGGCGGGGGAGACCTTCGAGTTCGTCTCGGTGGGCGACGAGAGCGGTGACTACCAGTCCGGGGGCTGTGCCTGGCTGGGCTGCACCTCGCCGGCGGGCAGCTACGGGCTCGACATCCAACCTGGCCTCGCCCGCGTGGTGTGGCATCACTCCTCCACCGACGTGCTGCGCACTTTCCAGCTCGTCTACCGGATGACCGGGATCGTCACCATCTACGACGACGTTGCCGACCTCCAGTTCCAGGTGTGGGGTCACGACTGGGCGGTTCGAGCCGATGAGGTCAGGTCCAGGGTCACCTTGCCTACGGGCGCCGGCGAGGGAGACGTGAGGGTCTTCGGGCATCCCTACGGAGTGGACGGCGAGACCTCACTCGGCCCCGACGGGATCTCGCCCGACCTCGTCGCCCGTAGCGTCCCCGCCAACCAGGAGGTCGTGATCCGGGTTCTCTTCCCCCCCGACCTGCTCGAGAGCACCCAGGGGGTGACCCTGGTCGCCGGTGCCGGTCTGGACGTGATCCTGGATCAGGAGGAGCACTTCGCCGAGGCGGCCAACGACACCCGCGCCGCGGCTCGAAGTGGTGTGATCCTCGGTTCGCTCGCCTTCGTATGCCTGGTCGGGGGTGCGGGGGGGCTGGTGTACCTGCGCTATGGACGGGAGCCACGCACAGGCTACGACCGGGAGTACGAGCAGCAGCCGCCCTCCGATCTGACCCCGGCCGAGGTTGGCGCCCTGGTCAGCCAGGGGGCGGTGACCGAGAAACAGTTCACCGCCACCCTCTTCGACCTGATCCGGCAGGGTGTCATCAGCGCCGAGCCCACCGAGACGACCAAGGTCACCTGGGCCGGGCTCCGTCACGAGGAGATAACCGACCTGGTGCTCGGCCTCACCGAGAAGGAGACGGGTCTCCGCGACTTCGAGCAGTCGGTGCTCACCGTGTTGGGCCGGGCTCTCGCCGGGGGGACCATGCCGCTGCACGAGCTCAACAGCGCCATCACTTCCGACCGGGATGCTAACGCCAAGACCTATCAGTCTTTCCGGAAGAGGGTGCTGGAAGCGGTCCGCCGCTCCCGTCTCCTCGACGATTCCGGCCACACCGTCTCCTGGCTGGTCCGGATCGGGGCGATCGGGCTCGCCGTGCTCGCCATGTTCACCCTGCCCCGCTTCTTCACCGGCCTCCCCGGTCGCCAGGCTCTGGTGGTGATGCTCATCGCCGGGATGATCGCCGGGGCCGTCGTCCTCTTCATCCTGCTGAGCTTTAGGAGGGTGCGTACCAGGAGGACCAGGCAGGGGGCGCTCGAGGCGGAGCGCTGGATCGCCTTCCGCAACTACCTCAAGGACTTCTCCCGGCTGGAGGAGGCCCCACCGATCTCACTTGCTCTGTGGGACCAGTTCCTGGTCTACGGGATCTCCTTGGGGGTGGCCGAGCAGGTGTTGGAGCAGGCCCGTCTGCACGCCCCCGCCGAACTGGAGCAGACGTCCCACCTCTATTGGTACGGCAACCACGGATTCGGCGGAGGGCCCACCCAGAACGCCTTCGTCAGCCTGGAGTCCACGCTATCGGGCGCCTTCACCCCTCCCTCGAGTGGTTCGGGTGGTGGGGGCGGCTTCTCCGGAGGGGGTGGCGGCGGCGGCGGCGGTGGCGGTGGAGGGGCCTGGTAGACGTCCGATCTATTGCGTGAGCAGGTAGAACGCCGAGAACCGATTGGTGAGGTCTTCCAGGGGCTCGAAACTGGAGAACCCGGCGCGCCTGGCGTACTCCTCGGATCTCTCCCGGCCCCATACGGCTCCGAGACCCTCGCCGCCCCCGGCGAGCGATTGGGTCATGCAATGCATTGCCGACACCCCGTAGAGGAGGGCGCCCACATCGGTGAGGTTCTCCTCGAGATGGCTGCTCGCGTTGGGCTCCATCATGAGGAACTGCCCATCGGGGGCGAGTGCCTCACGGACCCGGGTGAGCCCGGCCAACGGATCGGCCAGGTCGTGGATCACGTCGAACGCAGTGATCAGGTCGAAGGGGGGGTCGAGAGGAACTTCCTCGACCGGGTACCGCAAGAACTCGACATTCTCGATCGACTGGCCCCTGCTGCGCGCCGTAGTCAGGGCCGCCTCGGAAACGTCGAAGCCCGAGACCTGTGATCGTGGGTACTCCTCGGCCATGAGGATTGCGGCAGTGCCCGACCCGCATCCCAGGTCGGCCACTCTGATCCCGGCCTTCAGCCTGTCGACCAGCCCGGGCACCGCCGGGAGCCAGCGGGTGGTGAGAAACACCTGTTGAGAGGGGGAATTGCCTCGGTCGATCCCTTGAATCATCCGTTGGCCGAACTCCTCGAACCCCACCCCCCCGCCATGTCTGGCGGCGTGGGCGATCCCGTCGATCTGACGCAACATCGCAGGGACCATGTCGAGCCATCCCCCCATGAAGTAGGGGCTCGAGTCATCGGCCAAGAACAGGGCATGCTCGGGGGGGAGGGTGAACACATCCGTCTCCGGCTGGTAGCCCACCGCGCCGGCGGCGGCCAGCCCCGACATGATCTCGGTGACATACCTGGAGTCCAGACCCGCTCCCTCGGAGATCGCATCTATGGTCCCCGAGCCGTGCTC